>Ga0302323_100000171_pt1 | contig 48781 bp, 41 predicted proteins | sample Fen_T0_3_FD_201950 | JGI IMG/M metagenome (GOLD analysis project Ga0302323, IMG submission 201950) | Peat permafrost microbial communities from Stordalen Mire near Abisko, Sweden - Fen_T0_3 | ecosystem: Environmental > Terrestrial > Soil > Wetlands > Permafrost | place: Sweden: Abisko...
CTGTGGTTCAATTCTTCTTTTGCGGCTCGCCTTGAGGCGCGATGGTTGCGGCAGGCGGCGTTCCACCGATCAGAAAACCGTAGAGGAACGCCTTTTCCTCGTCGGTGAGGCGAAGCCGGCGCTTGTGGTTCTTGAGGTACGTCTCCCACTGGGTGGCAGCCAGGCTGTGCTCTTTGGGGGCAAGGTGGCAGGCGGAGCATTTGCCTGGGGCGGTCCTTTGCTTCGCGGTCATGGCGTATTCTGTCGGCTGGGTTTCCGCGCACCCAACAAGCAGGATGGTCGCGAAAACGGAGCGGGAGACAAACCTCGGCATGGCTCAGAACGTGATGCCCAAGATGGACCGCACCTGGATGGCGGCGACGTCGCTGCGCTTGCCAAGCTGCCATTCCGACGCCAGCGTCCAGTAGAAAGGTCCGGCTGCTACGCTCATGCCGGGCCCGAGGTAGCTCACGTAGTAGTCGTACTTCTCTTCCGCAATCTTCATGCGGCCAACATACTCCAGGGTCAGCGCGAACCCGGGCGACAGGTGGTAGCCGACACCGAGTGAAGGCGTGATCAGGTACTCCCACTCCTTGTTGCCCAGCTCGAATCCTTCTTCGATGGTCCCGTTGAAGGCGATCTCCACATGGCCGAGGATTTTGGACAGGATCAGCTTCTGCTCGATTTCGACTTCGTCGCCGAAGTAGCTGAATTCCAGGTAGACACCGGCATCGACGGGATGAACGCCTGGGTCGGCGAAGCGGTAGCGCGAGCGTGCCTTGATCCCGTCGAAGTGCATCGACCCAAACGGATCTTGGGTGAAGACGTTGTAGAAACCGAAGTCGAGCCGGTCGGTGATGCCGTACTCGAACTCAACCTGATGCTGCCATGCCGGCTTGGTCCAGTCGCGCTCGACCACGTCTGGCGTGGTGGGGTTGTCCCAGTTGTTGAGGCCAAGGTCGAGGTAGTGCTCCATCTCGAACGAGCCCTTGGGCAGGGTCATGTACGGATAGGTGAAGGCGAAGATGCGACGGTCGGCGTGGGCTGGGCTGGCCACGCCGAGTGCGCAGGCCAGCGCGCTTGCGAAGATGGCGGTTCTTTTCACGGCAAGTTTCTCCCTTGGATCCCGAGATCCAGAAATGCGAGAGCCCGGATTGATGCGATTTCGCATCTCACCGGGCTCGGGGATCAAGGTCCGCTGGCCGCAAAGCTCTCTCGTTGGACTTTGGATGCCGGAAACCAGGATTTCGTTGCGCCCAAAATACGAACGCGCCGCCAAGTTTCCCCGACGACGCGCGCAGCAAAGGCTATTCTCTGTGCCCTCTTTCTTTTCTGTGCTCTCTCCTAGTCGTAGTACTCGGCACCCAGGTGGGTGATGAGCTCTTCACCATGCAGGTAGCGCAGGGTGTTCTTGAGCTTCATGAGCTGAATGAAAGTGTCGTGCTCGGGATACACGTTGGGCGGGGTCATGGGGCTCTTCCAGTAGAAGGACAGCCATTCCTGTACGCCCGACAGGCCGGAACGTTGGGCGAGATCCATGAAGAGGGCCAGATCGAGCACAATCGGTGCCGCCAGGATGGAATCGCGGCACAGGAAGTTGATCTTGATCTGCATGGGGTAGCCCATCCACCCGAAGATGTCGATGTTGTCCCAGCCCTCTTTGTTGTCACCGCGGGGCGGGTAGTAGTTGATGCGCACCACGTGGTGCATCTTGCCGTAGAGGTCGGGGTACAGCGCCGGCTGCATGATGTGCTCAAGGGCGCCGAGCTTGGACATCTCCTTGGTCTTGTGCGACTCGGGATCGTCGAGGACTTCGCCGTCGCGGTTGCCCAGGATGTTGGTCGAGTACCAGCCGTCGATGCCGAGCAATCGCGCCTTGAGCCCTGGCGAGATGATGGTCTTCATGAAGGTCTGGCCGGTCTTGAAGTCCTTGCCAGCGACGGGAACTTCATTCTTCTTGGCCAACTCCAGCAGGGCAGGGGTGTCGACGGTCAGGTTGGGCGCGCCGTTGGCGTAGGGCACGCGGCACTTGAGTGCGGCGTAGGCGTAGATCTGCGAGGGCGCGATTTCCGGGTCGCTCTCGCGCAAGCCCTTTTCAAAGCTTTCAAGGGTGGCGTGCACGGGCGTGATCTGGCGGTAGGCTTCGGTCGATCCGCACCAAACCATGACGATTCGGTCGAGCTTGTTCGAGGTGCGGAACCTTTCGATATCCGCGATGACCTGCTCTGCCAGATCCATCTTGGACTTGCCCGTTTTGGCGTGCGTTGCGGTCAGTCGCTTGACGTAGGCCTGCTCGAACACCGCTGTCATGGGCTTAATGCTGGAGAGGAACTCCTTGCTCTGCTCCAGGTGTTCCTTGGAGAGCACGCCGGCTTTGCTGGCTGCTTGGTAGGCGTCGTCGGGAAACAGGTCCCAGCCGCCGAACACGATGTCGTCGAGCTTGGCCAGCGGGACGAAATCCTTGATGAGTGGCGATCGGTTCTCGGTGCGCTTGCCGAGCCGGATGGTGCCCATTTGGGTCAGCGAGCCGATGGGCTTGGCGAGTCCTCTCCTGACAGCGTCAACACCGGCCATGAAGGTGGTAGCGACCGCCCCCATTCCTGGCGTAAGGATTCCAAGTCTCCCAGTGGCGGGCTTGATTTCGACTGGCTTCGTAAGTGGCATCGTTCGGCTCCTTCCTTTTCGGAGGCATCGAATAGCAAGTCGCGGGCCACGGGTCCATGCCTAATGAAATCGCCCGATTGTACTTTCGCGGTTGGTGAAATGTGGTAAGAACCTGACTCCCTTTAACACACACGCTCACCGAGAGGGCCGCGCGTGCCGGAAGAATCATCAACCGGTTTCGGCCCTTGCAGACGGCAGCGGAGGAAAAAAACGCGAAAGGAAAACATGGAAACCACTGATACCGGCCTCCCGGCCACCGCAGCGCCTGCCCCATCCCCGACCGAGAATCCCATGGCGGCAATGAATCCGATGGCGGCGATCGACACGCCCCTCACCATGCGCGACATGATGGAAGCCGGCGTTCACTTCGGCCACCAGACCACGCGCTGGAACCCCAAGATGAAGCCGTTCATCTTTGGCGCCCGCAACGGCATCCACATCATCGACCTGCAGCACTCGGTGAAGGCCTTCAAGCGCGCCTTCGACTTCCTGGTGCGTACCGTGGCCGAAGGCAAGCCCGTGCTTTTCGTGGGCACGAAGAAGCAGGCCCAGGATGTGGTTCGCGAGGAATCCACCCGCTCTGGTCAGTTCTACGTCACCAACCGCTGGCTGGGTGGAACGCTTACCAATTTCCACACCGTCAAGCAGTCCATCGAACGCCTGCAGTCCATCGAGAAGATGTCCACCGACGGCACCTTCGAGCGCCTGACCAAGAAGGAAGTCATCCGCATCACGCGCGAGCAAGAGAAGCTCGAGAAGGCCTTGGGCGGTATCAAGTCCATGGGCGAGCTGCCCGGCGCGGTCTTCATCGTCGACGTGGTCAAGGAACACATCGCGGTCAGCGAAGCGCGCAAGCTCGAGATTCCTATCGTCGCCATCGTGGACACCAACTGCAATCCCGACCTGATCAACTACGCCATCCCTGGCAACGACGACGCCATCCGCGCCATTCGCTTGTTTGCCAACAAGGTCGCCGATGCGTGCATCATCGGACAGAAGGTTTCGCGTGAAAGGGCGGCCACGGCGCGCGCCTCGGCCGACAACGAAGGCGAAGCGGTGCAGACCATCCGGGTTTCTTCCGGTGGCGAAGGTCCCAAGGTCGAAGTTGTTTCTCGCAGGCGCGGCGAAATGCCGGCGCCCGAGGCAGCCGCGACCCCCGAGGACGAGAACAAGTAGTTTTTTTCGATTCTTCCGAGGAGAGCTCAGTCATGGCCGAAGTTACGACACAAATGATCAAGGATCTGCGTGAGCGCACGCAGGCTGGCATGTCCGATTGCAAAAAGGCGCTCACCGAGTGTGATGCCGACATGGAGAAGGCGATCGAGTACCTGCGCAAGAAGGGCATCGCCCAGGCCGCCAAGAAGGCCACGCGCATCGCCTCGGAAGGCATCATTGCCAACTACATGCACGGTTCGCGCATCGGCGTCATGGTCGAGGTGAACTGCGAGACCGACTTCGTGTCGCGCAACCCGGACTTCCAGGTTTTCGCGCGCGAGGTGTGCATGCAGGTGGCGGCCATGAGCCCGCAGTACCTGTCGCCGGAAGAGATTCCTGCCGCGGTTCTTGAGCAGGAACGGTCTATCCGTCTGGAGCAGGCGAAGCTGCAGAACAAGCCCGAGCCCGTGATGCAGAAGATCGTCGACGGCCAGATGGCCAAGTGGTGCAAAGAGGTCTGCCTGATGGACCAGACCTGGATCAAGGATCCCGACGGCAAGAAAGACATCAAGGGCTTGCTCACCGACCTCATTGGCAAGATCGGCGAGAACATCAAAGTTCGTCGCTTCGTTCGCTATGAAGTGGGCGAGGGCCTGGTCAAGCGCGCTGACGATTTCGTTGAGGAAGTAAAGCGCCAGGCTGGCCAAGGATAGCTTGCGGGCGCGATGACCGTGTCAACCGGCAAGCGCAAATCTGAGGGGTCGGGCAGTAAGACCTCGGCTGATCCAGTTCCGGCAGCCGAGGCTCTGCTCGAAGTAGGTGTTCGTGCCATGGCGGCCAGCGTGGCTCCTGGCATGGGCGCCTACGCTCGGGCGCCGCTGGCCCCGGGGGTGAAGTACCGGCGCATCTTGCTCAAGTTGTCGGGCGAGGCCCTCATGGGCGATAAGGGCTTCGGCATCGATCCTGCGGTGCTGGCCCAGATTGCCGACGAAGTCATCGACGTCCACAGCCTGGGTGTGGAAATCGCGCTGGTCATCGGCGGCGGCAATATTTTCCGCGGCATCGCGGGCAGCACCACCGGCATGGATCGCGCCAGCGCGGACTACATGGGCATGCTGGCCACGGTGATCAATTCCCTGGCGCTGCAAGATGCCCTGGAATCGCGCGGGGCGAAGACGCGCGTGCTGTCGGCCATCGAGATTGCTCGCTTGGCCGAATCCTATATCCGACGGCGCGCCATCCGGCACCTGGAGAAGGGGCGGCTGGTGATCTTCGCCGCGGGCACCGGCAATCCATTTTTCACCACCGACACCGCGGCTTCCCTGCGCGCCATGGAGATCGGCGCGGACATCGTCATGAAGGCGACACGGGTCGATGGCGTCTACGACAAGGATCCGAAGAAGTTCAAGGACGCGCGCATGTTCCGGCGCCTGTCGTACATGGACGTTCTTAACCGCCACCTGGCGGTGATGGATTCGACGGCCATCTCGCTGTGCCACGACAACAAGCTGCCGATTCTGGTTTTCAACATGACCAAGCCGGGCAACATCCGGCGTGTGGTGTTGGGTGAACCCCTGGGAACCCTGGTCGTCGACGAGCGGCGCGAGCCGCGCGATGCTGACGAGGGCGCACCCATATCCGAGGAGCAGAACCATGGTAAATGACGTGATCAAGGAACTGCAGGCGGGACTCGACAAGGGCATCGAGGCCCTCAAGAAGGACTTGGGCAAGGTGCGCACCGGCCGCGCCAGCGTGTCGATTCTCGACGGAATCCGCGTGGACTACTACGGAACGCCGACGCCGCTCCATCAGGTGGCTTCGCTCAACGTACCCGACCCGCGCCTCATCACCATCAAGCCCTGGGAAAAATCCCTCATCCCCGAGATCGAGAAGACCATCCGCTCGGCCCAACTCGGGCTCAACCCATCCTCAGACGGCGAGATCGTTCGTCTGCCCATGCCGCCGCTTACCGAAGAGCGCCGCAAGGATCTGGTGAAGATGGTCAAGAAGATGGCCGAGGAAGCCAAGGTCGCCTTGCGCAGCGCCCGCCGCGACGCCAACGAGATGCTCAAGGAATTCCAGAAGGACAAGGAGATCACCGAGGACGAGGAGAAGCTGGGCCTGAAGAAAGTTCAGGACACCACCGACGCCGCCGTGGTCAAGGTCGACGAGATCGTCGCCAAGAAGGAAAAAGAGATCCTCGAGGTGTGAGAGCACAGAGGGCCAGCCTCCTGCTGGGTACTTCTCTGGGCGCAGGTCGAGGGCACAGAGGGTTCCAAGCGTGAGGTGCCAGGTGAAGGCGCCGACCAAGAACTGCCCTCGGCGCCTCGGAATTCAGCGGCCTCTCTCAGCCGATGCCGCTCGGGGCGTCGCCATCGTAGGTGACGCGTGCCACGTCGACTTGGTTGAGGGCGAATCGGATGGTCGTGCCTCGACCCTTGAGCAGGCCTTCGCGCTGGAAGAGGTAGTAGGTTCGCATGCCCTCGCGCACGGGCGGTTCACCTTGCGCTTGCTTGCCGGGGATGCCGCTCAGGATCAGGATTTTCTCACCTGGCTGAAGCACGAACCCAGGATCGATCTGGCCCATCACCGAGCCGCGCTTGCCTGGCCGGCTGACGATGACCTGCAGCCCTGCGGTGCTGACCGCGGAGGCGCCTTGGTTGGCCAGGACGAAGAATTCCTCGTTGACCTTCTTTTTGTCCGGAGCGGCGTGCACTTCTACAAAAACGAGTGGCATGGGCCTAGCTTATAGACCGAGGAGCCAAGGATCGACAATGTCCATGTGACTGTGATCGCGGGCGTTCTTTCGGTCGATTCCCTGACCCGCCAACTCCTGTTTTTCCATAACTCCGTGCTAGACTGACCTGCCATGAACAAGCTGGAAGTCGATATCGCCCACCGCCTGAGCCGCGACGAGGCCCGTTCGCGCATCGACCGCGTCACCGAAAAGTTGGCGCGCGACTTCAGTGCCGAGTGCAACTGGGACGGGGGAAGCCGCTTGGTCGTCAAGCGTAAAGGGCTGCAAGCGTATCTGGATATCGCCGATGACCGGGTTCATGTCGACATGGAGCTTGGCATGTTCATGCGGCCCTTTGCCGGCACGATTCGGGCCGGAATCGCCAAGCAACTGGCGGATATCCTCGCCTAGCCACTGAATCTCCGTGCACGTGGCGTGCGAGGACGCTTTACCCTCGATCTGCGCACTGCTATAAAGGCACTCGCTCGCCCTACGCAGTGCGAGTGCAGGCTTTTTCTGCCCCCTACCCGACGGAGCAAATCATGAATGCCCGACAAACAGCGATCGGCCTGACCCTGCTGGCTCTCACCACCGCCGCCAGTTCGACGGCGCTGGCCCAGCTGTCAAACGGTCAGATTGGCAGTGCGCCCATCGACCTCCAGGTGTTCCGGCCCGCCACCGACACCAAGGGGTACATCACCCTGAATGGCGCGCAAATTCTGGCGCCACTCGACGTCTCGTTTGGAATGGTGACGACCGGGGGCTGGCGCCCGCTGAATCTGGACGCCGGAAGAACTGTCACGACCGGCACCCAGACGCAAGAGTCGCAGTACCGCATGAACTTTGTCCTCACGACGACCCTGATGGGGGCCATTGGACTTGTTTCCACGGACCATCTCGGCTTGCAATTCGGCATCGCCTTGCCTGTCGGGATTACCAGCGGCGAGGCGACCCCGTATGACCCTGGTGCGGCCAACGGCGTCCTCTACAACAACCGCACCCAGAACGGCACCAACGACGACATCCACTTCCAGACCAACTTTCAGGGCGTCGGCGACCTGGCTCTCTTGCCCAAGTTGCGCATCATCAATCCCAGCCGGCTGCCCGTGGGTATCGCTATCATCCCCGGCTTGATCCTGCCGACAGGTGACAAGAGCAAGTTTCTTGGCGAAGGCAAGACCATCTTCCAGCCGCAGGCCATTGTTGAAGTGAACTGGGGGCGCTATGGCGTGTTCCGGACCGCGCTCAACCTCGGCATGCGCATCCGCACCGGCGGTTCCTCAGAATTCGTGGATAACGCGGGCAACTTCCCGCGCTCAGTGCGAACGCTGGACGGCAATGGCGCACCTCAAGCGGGCACTTCAGTGGGTGGCGAAAACACCAACATGGGGATCCGCGTCGGCAACGAGCTTCTCGCGGGATTGGGCGCCTCGTGGGGCATCGTGCCCTTCGTGTTCGACATGGTGGGCGAACTCTACACCTTCACCGGGCTCGACTCGAAGAAGATCAACGCCGATGGCAGCACGTCGAGCATGGGACCAGGCGGCGAAGCCGTCCTGGGCTTCAAGGCCTATCTGGCGCCTAACTCGTTCTTCGAGTTCGGTGGCGGCTACGGCGTCATTCCCACCGCCTACGGCACCACGCGGGGCCGCTTCTTTGCCGGCATCGTGTTCGAGCCCGGCGCTGGCGACCGTGACGGCGACGGCTACAAGGACGACGTGGACAAGTGCCCGGACGATCCCGAGGACTTCGACGGATTCGAAGACGAAGACGGCTGTCCCGATCCGGACAACGACCAGGATGGTATCCCCGATGTGCTCGACAAGTGCCCCAACGATCCGGGCCCGCGTGAAAACGACGGCTGTCCGTTCAAGAAGGTCAATGACCGCGACGGCGACGGCATCCCGGACGATATCGACAAGTGTCCGGACGAGCCCGAGGACTTCGACGGCTTCGAGGATCAGGATGGCTGCCCGGATCTCGACAACGACAAGGACGGCATCCCAGACAAGCTCGACCTTTGCCCGAACGATCCAGAGGACAAGGACGGCTTCGAGGACGAGGACGGCTGCCCAGACCCGGACAACGACCACGACCGCATCCTGGACGTGAACGACAAGTGTCCGAACGAGCCAGAAACCTACAACGGGTTCGAAGACGAGGATGGCTGCCCAGACAAGGGCATGGTCATCGTCCAGCGTGGCAAGCTCGAGATCCTCGACAAGATCTACTTCGAGACCGACAAGGACGTCATCAAAGAGCAATCCTTCCCGCTCCTTGATGCCATTGCCGGGACCATCAAGGGACATCCCGAGATTGCCCTTATTGAAATCCAGGGTCACGCCGACGAACGCGGCGACGATGAACACAACCTGGATCTGACCGATCGTCGTGCGCGCGCCGTCATGCGGGCTGTGGAAGACCGAGGCGTCGAGGTCGGCCGGCTGAGGTCGCGAGGCTATGGCGAAACCAAGCCTATCTGTACGCAGCACAACGAGGAGTGCTGGAGCAAGAACCGGCGCGTGGAGTTCATCATTCTCAAGCGCGTCGACGAGGCCGTTCTGCAGGGCGACTCGGGTCAGTAAGGCCGCGAACAGGCGAGGGCAGGGCAGAATTCGATTTCTGCCCTGCGGCCTTGTTCGTCCTGAAACTGCAACCACTTGAAATTGCATGAAAATGTGCTGTCCGTCCGAAACCGTCGGACAGCACAAAGGTTCTCCTTGACTCGCCCTGCGTGTGAGTTATTAACAACCACCCATTTTTCATAGGGCGCGGGTTTCATTTGCCTCTGTTGCCACGCGAGAAAATTGACGACGTCCGTGAACGTACGAATATCGTCGACGTCGTAAAGCGGTACGTGGAACTCAAGCGCGCAGGCACAGGGAGCTTCAAAGGACTTTGCCCATTTCACGCGGAGAAAACTCCGTCGTTTCACGTCCATGAGCAGCGCCAGTTTTTCCATTGCTTCGGGTGCGGCGAGAAAGGGGATGTTTTCTCCTTTCTCGTCAAGATCGAGCAGCGCTCATTCATGGAAGTCCTGCGCGACCTGGCCCACCAGGCCGGGGTTGACATTCCCGAGCAGACGCTCACCCCGGCTGAACGCAAGGCCGCCGAGGAAAACGAGTCCGATCGCGAACGCATGCTGCGGGCCATGGAAGAGGCCACCCGCTTTTTCGAAGCCCAGCTGGTGGGGCCGGCCGGAGCCGCGGCGCGCGCCTATCTTGAGAAGCGCGGTATCTCGAAGACCACGTCCGACCGTTTTCGCGTGGGCTACGCGCCGGCTGGCTGGGATGCCCTGCAGAAGCACCTGGCGGCCCGCCAAGTACCAGCCGAGCTGTCCGAGCGCCTTGGCCTGGTCGGCAGCAACGAACGCGGGCGCTACGACTTCTTCCGGGATCGCGTCATGCTGCCCGTCCTTGACCGGCAGAAGCGCCCGGTGGGCTACTCCTCGCGCTTGCTCGACCCCGACGCCAAGGATCGCAAGTACGTCAACTCTCCGGATTCGCCGCTCTTTCACAAGAAAGAGAACCTGTACGGGCTGCACGTTGCCGTGGACGCCATTCGCAAGAGTGGAACGGCCATCCTGGTGGAGGGGAATTTCGACGTGCTGACCCTGCACGAGGCTGGTATCGAAGAGGCTGTGGCACCCATGGGCACGGCCCTAACCATCGAGCAGATCAAGCTGCTGGCCAGAATGGCCAAGCGCATCGTCGTGGTGTTCGACGGCGACAGCGCCGGATCGCGCGCGGCCGAGAAGGCCGTGCCGCTGGCCGTGGACGCCGGACTGTTCTTTGCCGAGGCCGATTCAGATGGCCGTGTGGCCGAAATGCCCGCCGGGGTCGATCCTGACGAATTCGTTCGAGCGCAGGGCGCCGAGGCCTTCCGGGCTTTGGTGGCCCAGGCGCGGCCCATGCTCGACCACCTGATCCAGCGCGCGGCTGACGATGCCACCATTCCAGGCAAGGCCGCCACCGTGAAGCGCGTGGCCGAGGTGCTGGGCAAGGTCAGGAATCCGCTGGTCCGCGATCTCTACGTGCGCGACCTCGCGGCCAAGCTGGCGGTGCCTGTTGCGCAGGTGATGCGCATGGTCCGCGAGGCCACCAGCTATGCTCCGCGTACCGAGGCCGCGGCTCCAGCGGCACCGGCGGATCCAGGCACCGTTCGCCGGCTGCCTCAATCGGACGAGCTCGACGCCCTGGCGCTCCTGGTCGCTCAGCCCAAGTTGGCGGCCTGCCCGGAGGCGCAGCAGATCCACGACCTGCTCCGGGATCCGGGCATTCGCGAGATCTACGGAGCTGCGCTCGCCACCATGCGCGCCGGTGGCCGCGCGGACGTTCCAGCTTGGCTCGACAGCGGGCCGACGGATATCCGCGACCACGTGAGCGCAGCCCTGATGGACGGCCGCTGGGCCGCCCTGGAAGCCACGGACGACGCCATGCGCGCTATGCGTGCCCTGGTTCTCAAATTGGAACGCTTGCGCGTTGACAGTGAGCTCGCACTGGCGCAACGACAGTACCGCGAGGCGCTCGCTCGCGGAAACGAAGAAGAGGCACGCGCCATCTCCATGCGGGAGATGGAATTGATAAGGACCAAGTTAGGGTTAGCCAACCAGAGTAAAGGCATGACCACATGATCGAGGATGCCGAAGACCGAATGACTGACGACAACCAGGACGACGACGAGCTGGAAGAAGTGAGCAAACAGCTCGCGGCCAAGAAAGGCTCGGCCAACAAGGAGAGCGAGCGCAAGAAGCGCGAGCTCATCACCATGGGCAAGGCCAAGGGCTTCTTGACCTACGACGAAGTCAACGATCACATGCCGGAGAGCATCGTCTCATCCGACCAGATCGACGACTGGTTGTCGACCTTGGGTGGCGAAGGCATCGAGATTGTCGATGCCTCGACGCAAGTCAAAGTCGAGGACAAGGCGCCGGCCGCCGCGGAGGCCGAAGCCGAAGAAGAAGCGGAAGTCGAACCCACACCGCGGCCCGCCGAGGCCGAGGAAGAGGAGGAAGACGACGGCTACTCCAAGACCAACGATCCCGTGCGCATGTACCTGCGCAAGATGGGCTCGGTGTCGCTCCTCACCCGCGAGGGCGAGGTCGAGATCGCCAAGCGCATCGAGGACGGCGAGCGCCGCGTGCTGCAGGTGGTGCTTGATTCGCCGGTGGCCATCGAGGAGATCCTCGATTTGGGCGACAAGCTGCGCAAGCAGAAGGTTCGCGTCAAGGAGGTCGTCAAGGACGCCGACGATGATGACGAGGAGTTCGACGAGGCTTTTCACGTCGAGCGCGTCTGCAAGATCATCGACAAGGTCCGCAAGGTCTATAAGGATCTGGAGAAGTTCGACGACAAGACGGCCAAGAAGGGCCAGTCCGAGAGCAGCAAGACCAAGGCCAAGAAGCAGATCGCGAGCCTCAAGCAGGATCTGCTCGATACCTTGCAAGAGCTGCGGCTGAACAAGAAGCAGATCGATCGCATTGTGGCCCGGCTCAAGGGCCTGGTGTCGCGCATCGAATCCGCCCGGCGCGAGATCGGCGAGGTCGAGCATCGGGTCGGCATGAGCGAGCGCGAGCTCAAGAAGACCTTGCGCGAATCGCGCGGGTCGACGTTGCGCCAGCGCACCGTTACCAAGCGCCTCGGCCTGCGTGTGGAGGAGCTCGAGGAGACCTCCGAGAACATCGCCAACGCGCGCAAGAAGGTGAAGAAGATCGAGGAGGAAGCCGGGCTGGACGAGTCCAGTCTGCGCGATACCGTACGCGAAATTCAGGACGGCGAGCGCCAGGCCGAACAGGCCAAGGCCGAGTTGGTCGAGGCCAACCTGCGCCTGGTCGTCTCCATCGCCAAGAAGTACACCAACCGCGGTCTGCAATTTCTGGATCTCATCCAGGAGGGCAACATCGGTCTCATGAAGGCGGTGGACAAGTTCGAGTACCGCCGTGGCTACAAGTTCTCGACCTACGCCACGTGGTGGATCCGCCAGGCCATCACCCGGGCCATCGCGGATCAGGCCCGCACCATCCGCATTCCGGTGCACATGATCGAGACCATCAACAAGCTCATTCGCACCAGCCGCTACCTGGTGCAAGAGCTTGGCCGCGAAGCCACGCCGGAAGAAATCGCCGAGAAGATGGAGCTGCCGCTCGACAAGGTCCGCAAGGTTCTCAAGATCGCCAAGGAGCCCATCTCGCTTGAAACTCCGATTGGCGAGGAGGAAGACTCGCACCTCGGCGACTTCATCGAGGACAAGAGCATCGTGTCGCCCGCCGACGCGGTGATTTCCATGAACCTTGCCGAGCAGACACGCAAGGTGCTGGCCACGCTGACCCCACGCGAGGAAAAAGTTCTGCGCATGCGCTTCGGCATCGGCGAGAAGTCGGATCACACCTTGGAAGAGGTGGGGCAAGACTTCGAGGTCACGCGTGAGCGCATCCGCCAGATCGAGGCCAAGGCTCTGCGCAAGCTGCGCCACCCGTCGCGCAGCAAGCGCCTCAAGAGCTTCATGGAAAGTTAGCCGGAGTTAACCGCAGAGAGCACAGAGAACACAGAGACGGAAAGAGAAAAAAGGGGGACGGATGTTGGATCCGGAAACCCTTCCGTTCCGGCCTCAGTGACCTCTGTGTCCTCTGTGGTGAGAAACGACTCCCAGATTGTCATGTCTAGACCGACAGGGCTGTCGCAAGCAGATCGGCGAGATGAGCGATCTCCTCGGGGCCGAGGTCGTTGCTGGGCAGGCGGGGCAGTTGCAGCATGGGCAGACCGGGGTCGTTGGCTAGGCCGGTGACGATTCGGTCGGCGTCTCGCCTGCGCGCTGCCAAAATGTTCACACCGGCGAGAATTGCCGCCAATTCTGGGGCCGGAGGGGTATCAGCGTTGGCCGCCAGCACTTTGTCCAAGACGGGATCTGTCGCCGCGGCCGGTGGCATGGCGTTGACCACCAGGGGACCGAGAGGCATGCGCAGCTCGCGAATGTCGCGCGCCAGGGTCGAGGTTTCGCGCGCGGGAAGGTCCTCGGGCAGGGTCACGAGCACCACCGCGGTTTGCTTCTCGTCGGAAAGCAGGGCGCGGGCCAAGCTCGCGTCGCGGGCCAAGGGGCCCTTGGGCATGGCGCTTCGGACTGCATCGGGGATGCGCAACATGGCCGCGGCGTGTCCTGACGCCGGCCCGTCGAGCAAGACCAGATCGTATTTCGCGCGGCCGTTTTCGAGCTCGGTGGTGTGCCACCAAACCTTGCCCAGCATGGTCCAGTAGTCGAGACCGGGAAACGCGCCGAGAAAACTGCGCATGGGTTTGTTCTCGAACACGGCCCGGTACAGGGGCTCGTACTTGAGCAACATCACCCCGTACTCGTGCAGCGATTGCTTGGGGGTCATATTGACAGCAGAGAGCCGTTCGTCCACGGGCATGACCACCGCGCCAATCGCGGTTTTGCAGCCAAGCATGCGACCCAGGCGTTCGGGTGCGTTGGTCTGCGCCAGCAGAACCCGCTTGCCCAGCCGGGTGGCGACCCGCGCGATGGCCGCAGCCACGGTGGTTCGCCCCACGCCGCCTTTTCCAGCGAGCACGAGGAAGCGCCGGTCGAGCAGGTGTTTCATGCCGGCCACACGATCCAGCGGCGAAAAGCTGTGAAGGCACTTGCGAGCAACATCGAAGCCGGGGTCTATAATGCGTCGATGTCACGCAAACGAGCAACGTCCACGAGCAGTACCACGTCCGATTCTGACCCTAAGCATTTCCATGACAGCGTGACGCGCGACTCGGTAGCCAAAGTCGTTCTTCGACGAGGGAAGGCCCGTCCCCTGTGGTTTGGCCACCCTTGGGTCTACGCCAACGCCGTCGATCGCGTCGAGGGCACGGCCGAGCCAGGGAGCGTTGTGTCGCTGCTCGATCATGATGGGCGTTTCATCGGCCGCGGCATCTACAATTCACGCTCGCAGATTCCGGTGCGCCTGCTCACGCGTTCCGAGGAAGCCATCGACGCCGCCTTCTTCACGCGGCGGCTGCGCGCGGCTCAAGCCCTGCGCGTGGCCCTCGCCCTTCCCAGCGCCGAAACCAGCGCCTACCGCTTGGTCAACAGCGAGGGGGACCAGTTGCCCGGGCTGGTGGTCGATGTCTTCGGCGACGCTGCCGCATTTCAAATCAGCACCCTGGGCATGTCCCTGTGGCGTGAGGAGATCGCCACGGCCATCGACGAGGTGCTGGCGCCCAAGACGATCTACGAAGTCGCCGCGGGCAGCTTCGCCGATGTCGAGGGCTTCGCGTCCGAGTCGCGCGTGGTGCGTGGCGAGTCACGGTCGCAAGTGCCTTGCCTTGAGGATGGCATTCGCCTGGAGGCCGAGCCGCTGCAAGGGCAGAAGACCGGCCTCTTTCTCGACCAGCGGCCAAGCCGGATTCGGGTGGGCCAAATCGTGCGGGCGGCGCCGAAGAAATTCGCCCGCGTGCTCGACTGCTACGCCTACGCGGGCGGTTTCGGACTGCAGGCGGCGCGCGCCGGGGCAGGGGAGATCACCGCCGTCGACAGCTCTGCCCGCGCCGTGGCCCGCATCGAGGCGCACGCCAAGGTCAATGGCGCCGACATTCGGGCCGTCGAGGCGGATACCTTCCGCTTCCTGGAAACCGCCACGCCGCGTGCCTATGATCTCGTGGTCATTGATCCTCCGAAGTTCGCCAGGGCGCGAAAGGATCTCGAAGCCGCCATCAAAGGCTACGAACGCTTGAACGCACTTGCCCTGACGGCGTGCGCGCCAGGCGCCGTTCTCGTCACCTGTTCATGCTCGCAGAACGTGGGCATGGTTGAATTCGAACGCATCCTGGCCGCGGGTGCCCGGCAGGCCAACCGCGAAGTTCGCATCCTCGAGTGCCACGGCCCTGGCCCCGACCATCCCTTGCCACCCGGGTTCGGCGAGGGACAATACCTCAAGGTCCTCTTGGCCTATGTAACGTAGCGGGGACTATTTCCCGGGCACGACGCCGGTGGGCGAGGTCTGTAGGACCACGATGTAGTAGACGAGCATGGCCACGATCATGGCCAACGAGACCCACTCCCAGGGAATGCGGCCAAAAAGCAGACCGCGCTTGCCGAAGAAGCGGCCGCGCGAGCGGCGGTTGATCTGTTCCTGGACGTTCTCCAGAAAGCTGACCGGCGCGGTCCGCTTGAGGGCGCCGAGTCGGCCCACGGTGCGGCGGAAGCGTTCCAGCGACACCCGGCACTGCATACACGCGGCCAGATGTTCGTCGACGTGTACGCGTTCGGCTGGGCCCAGGTCGCCTTCGACGTAGGCGGAAAAGGCTTCGGTGGCGCGCTGGTGGCTGTCGGTCGCGGTCACTTGAATTTCCCTTCGAGCAAATCCTTGAGCGCCATGCGCGCGCGGTGCAGCCGCGATTTCACGGTCCCTTCCGGCAATCCGGTGATCTCCACGATTTCGTCGTAGGAGAGCTCTTCGACGTCGCGCAGAACCACCAGCAGGCGCTGCTCCTCGTCCAGGTTGGCGATGGCTTCTTGCATGATCTTTTCGGTCTCGGCGGCTTCCAGCACCACGTCCGGGGCATCGAAGTGCGCCTGCACCGGTGCCTTGCCTTCGTCGGCCATTTCCGTGGCGTCGGTGCCGTCGCGTAGTTCCTGCCCGCTGGTGCGCCGACGGGACAGGTACTTGATGCGATTCTTCGAGTGGTTGGCGGCAATGCGTAGGATCCAGGTCGAGAGCTTGGCTTCGCCGCGATAGCTCTCGATGCTCTTGAACACGGTGACGAAGACCTCTTGGGCGATGTCTTCGGCTTCGCTGGGCGAGCCCACCAGCCGCAAGATCAGGTTGTAGACGCGGTCGCTGTAGCTGCGAACGACTTCGTTGAAGGCGTCTTCATCGCGCTTGACCAGGCGGCTGAGCAGAATGCGTTCCCCGATGCTCATCTGAAAGACCTGTCCTTGACGAAACTTGCGTACGGGACGGGTGCGGTCAGTCTCGGCGGCGACGACCGCTTGGGCTGCTTTGGGCAGTGAGGCCTCCACGCTTCTATGGACACCGCGGCGGCCAAATAGTTCCTGGGCAATGACAAGTTACGAAGAGTTTAGCCCGATCACATGCTCGGAACGAAGATGCGAGCGCTGATCCCGACGATGGTGGCCTTTTTTTGGCCGGACACGTCCTGGCGAAACCCGATGTCAAGAGCGCCGATGTCCGCCGACAGGGTCGAGACCCCGGCCGAGACATAGGTGTTCCCGCTCATGCCGTCGTGGCCGCCACCAGCGCGTACCGCGAACGAGGCGGCAAAGGAGATTTCACCGCCGCCCATGTAGTACATGACCTTGTCGCGCGTGCTGTCGCCGTAGACCTTTTCCATGACCGAGTCGAATACGAAAAGCAGGGTGGGCGAGGGCAACACCGCGATGCCTCCGCCAACGGCCCGGGGTGCCCACGGGGTTTCGCGGTCCAGTAGGTTGTAGCCGACTGCGCCAACGGATAGCTGGGGAATCGGGCGCACGGTCAGCCCGGCATCAAAGGTGAATCCCGTGTGGGTTGTGCCGGCGACGTCCGTGAAGCGAACGTATTTGGCGCTGCCGCCGAGGAAGATCTTTTCCAGCAGCGGAAACGACAGCGACCCACCGAAAAGGTGACCGGTTTCGTTCACGCCGTCGCTGGGAGAATCGCGATGGTAGGTGTAGTAGAGCGCGCCGCCGATGTTGAAGCCCGAGGTGGAATCCACGGCGGAAATGCGCGCATCGTGCGAGCCTATCGAGCTTCCGTATTGGTAGCTGCCTTCAAGAAGATAAGAGCGAAGCAGCGAGATCCCCGAGGGATTGAGCTGCGGGCCCGCATCGCCCGTGGCTACGGCACGCATGGCGCCGCCCGTGCCCAAGGGGCGCGGGGTTGGAAACAGGATCCCGTCCGCGAACGCCAGCCGCGGCAAAGTCACGGCGCAGGTCAGACCTACAAGCAGGGCAGCAAGAATCCTCGAAACCATGGCGTGATAATAGGGCGTAGCGTTTCGCACGCCAAAAACCTCTCACGTCGACACGGTGGGTGCACGGGGAATCAGCACCAGCCCCGGCTGGCCAGGCTGACGAACCCATCACTGGCCACCACCACGTGGTCGAGCACGGTGATGCCACACAGTTCGCCAACTTGTCTAAGCCGGGTGGTCAGCTCGAGATCCTGGCGCGATGGCGTGGGATCCCCCGAGGGATGGTTGTGGCAGAAGATGACCGACGCTGCGGCGCCGCGGATCAGGGTGCGGAAAACGTCGCGTGGGTGTACCTCGACCCCAGTCAGCGACCCGCGGGCCACACAGGTTTCGAGCAGAACACGATGGCGCACGTCGAGGGCCAGCATCCAGAATTCCTCCACCGGCGAAGCCCCCAGGCGCGCCCGGTAGTGTGTCCAGACATCGGCAGCATGGCCGAGAAAGCGGCCACGCTCTGGCCGGGATCCGGTCACCCGGCGGCCGAGCTCGATGGCCGCCTGGATGACTGCGGCGCGCGCCGGGCCCACGCCGGCCAGGGCACACATTTCGGCTTCTGAGCTCTCGGCCAGACCCCGAAGATCGCCTGCGTGGGCCAGCAAATCATGAGCGATTTCCACGACATTTTGCCCCTGACGACCAGAACCGAGGAGAATGGCCAGCAGTTCGGCGTCGGACAAACTGGCCGGTCCTCGGGAAAGGAGCCGTTCACGTGGACGATCTTCGGGGGCCAGGGCGAGCAGGGCGGGCATGTGCAGTGGTAAAGCACGCGTCATGCCATTCCCTCGAATCCTTGTATTCTGCACAAAGGTCGTGCTACCTTAGGGATGCGTTTTCGCTAGGCGAGCTTGGTACTTGCCCGAACGCGGTTGGGTCGATGGCCACTTTGGCTGGCCCGCAAGGTAGCCGCAGCATAGGGTTCGGTTAGGGCAAGCGAAAGCCGGCACCCACAAACGCGATCAATTCACGCTGAGAGAGTCCGGAGAGGAGTCGAGACTGAGTACCCCATTAGATGGCGAGCAGGCTGAACAAGCCGCTGCCGGTGAGCCTTCGCACACGGAGGCCGACAAAGTCGTCCAGGATCCCGCGCCCGAGAACGGCGAGTCCGAGCCCACGCTCGTGATTCATCTTTCCGACGACGAGGATGGGCCTGTTCTTTCCGTACGGCCAGTTGCCAAGCCCCCGGCCTATACGTCGGTGGTGGCGCCTGCCACGGTCGAACCTGTGCGCGAGTATTCGCCAGCGTTGCGCGAGGCCCTGGCTCGCGCACGGGCGGTGCTGCGCATCCGCGACCTGCGTCCTGGCCAAGCCGAGGTCATCGAATCGGTCCTATCCGGTCGCGACACCCTGGCTGTCATGCCCACGGGCAGTGGCAAGTCGCTGACCTATCAACTTCCCTCGCTGTGGCTGCCCGGCCCGACCTTGGTGGTTTCACCCTTGTTGGCGCTCATCGAAGATCAAGTCGGCAAGATGAAGACCGCGGGTGTGCCGGTGGCGCGCATCGATTCCACCCGCACCGCCAAGGAGCGCGCCGCCGACTTGGCAGCGGTTCGCGAGGGCAAGATCAAACTCGTTCTCATCACGCCCGAGTCGGTCTGTTCGCCCGCCGTGCAGGAGTCGCTCGAAGGCGTGAAGTTCTCGCTTTTCTGCGTGGACGAAGCGCACTGCGTGTCGCAGTGGGGCCACGATTTCCGGCCTTCCTACCTGGGCCTGCGGCGCGCGGCCGAGGTGCTGGGCAGACCGCCCATCCTGGGCCTGACCGCCACCGCGACGCCGGCCATCGCCGAGGACGTCCTGGTTCAGATGGGCATGAAAAACGCGCACGTCTGTCGTGTGTCGTTCCACCGGCCCAACCTGGCCTTCGACGTACGCAAGGTGGCGGGCGAGGCCGACAAGCTGCGCGTGCTGGGCAAGCTCATCCAACGCTTGCGCCGCCCGGGCATCGTGTACTGCGCGACCGTGCGTGCGGTGGATGACCTGTACGTGGCCTTGCGCCACGGCAAGATTCCAGTCGAGCGCTACAACGGCAAGATGACCGGCGACGAGCGCGAGAAATCGCAAGCGTCGTTCATGTCGTCGGGGCGCAAGGTGGTCATGATCGCGACCAACGCGTTTGGTCTGGGCGTGGACAAGCCCGACATTCGCTACATCATCCACTACCAGATGCCGGGCTCGCCCGAGTCGTACGTGCAGGAGGCCGGCCGCGCAGGACGCGACGGCAAGCCCGCGCGCTGCGTGCTGCTGTTCCAGCCCGACGACATCGCCATTCAAGAGCACTTCCTCAAGGAAGCGCACCCAACCAAGACCCAGGCCCGCGCGGTCGCGGAGGGGCTCTACGCATGGAGCGACGAGGGCAAGGAAGTTTCGGTGCGCGACCTGGCGCTTTCGATGGCTTTGCCCGAGCGCCGCGTGCGCGTGGTTCTTTCGGTTCTCGAAGCCATGGGCGTGGCCAAGGAAGTGCGGGCCGCGCGCTGGTCAGGTGTCGAGCCGCGCCCCACACGCCAGGAGATCGACAAGGCCTCCATGGTGTTCGAATCTCGGCGAATTTCCGATCGGCGCCGCCTAGCCGAACTGCTCAAGTACATGAACTTGCAGAGCTGTCGTGTGCAGATGATGCGCACGTACTTCGGCGAGGATCCGGGCGAAAAGTGCGGCCTTTGCGATTCCTGCGCCGGACTCGACAGCGAGGTTTTCGATCCCGGGGATGCGGACGAACGCCATGGCTTGCATGCGGCTACGGATTTTCACGGCCGGGCTCGTCGTCGGCGCCGCCGCGGAGCCGACAAGCCGGTCGCGCCAGGCAAGGCGGCCGCGCCGGTCGAGCGGCAGCGGCCAATGTTCGCCACCGCGATTCCCGAGGTCATGCCGGCCACCGTGCCGCCACCCTGGGTTTTGCCACCGGAGAGCGACGCCATCATCGATCCCACGGTTTGGGAGGGCGAGTCGGGTGCGGGCACGCCAGCTGCTGGCGAGATTGTGCTCGAACCAGGCGAAAGCGCGGCCTGGCTCGGCGACATGGCTGCCCAGGCCGGCGAGGCTGGCGCTCCCGAGGCCTTCCTGGCGGCGTGGGCAGCCGTGCGCGATGCCAATATTCGTCCCTTTGTGGAATGGATTGTGCCGTCGCCAGTCTCGTTGCCGGTCATGCAGATCAGCCGCAACGGCGGCAGCCAGCCCAGGCCCGGCGGCGGCAACCATCATCGCCCGCAGCCACAGCAGCAACAGGGCGGTCAGCATGCGGGCGATGGCAACGGCAACCGCAAGCGTAAACGGCGCCGCCGGCGTGGACACCAACGCGGGAGCGAGCCGAGCGAAGTGAATCGCGGCCCCAGGCTTCCCGGCGTCTACAATCCCGGCGGGGACTGAGCTAGCGACCGCTACTTGCCGCCGAAGATGCGGCGGAAGAGCGACTTCCTGGGGGCTGGCGCTGGCGCCGGCTTCTTCTTCAGCGTGACCCGGACGGTTTGGTTAGCCCTGCCGGTCGCCGTGAATCGCTTGGTCGCGGGCAGGTAGCCCTTCTTCACGAAGGTCAGCTCGAAGGTGATGCCTGGACGGAAGTGCAAGTTCATCGGCGCACGCCCGAAGACGCGCTTGCCCAGACTCATGACCGCCCCCTCTGGCGTCGTTACGAAGTGCACCGAAACCGGGGCCGCGCTTGCCACTTTGGGCGCCGGTGTGGACTTCTTCTTGCCGTTCTTCACACCTTCATCTTCGTCGATGACCCGTTCGTGATCGTCGGGTTCGGCGTTCTTGAGCAGGGTTTCTTCTTCCTCTTCGTTTTCGGCGGTTGCCGCCTGCGCCGCGGCTGCGGGCGCACTTGCTGGCTGCACGGGTTTGGCCGATTCCACAGGGGCCTTGGTGCCAGCGTCGATGATCGCGAGAGGTGCGGGTTTGACCTCGGTGTTTGTGTCCACTTTGGTCGCCGCCTCGGTGCGCTTGTAGGTTGGCGCGTGGGCGGGTTTGGCCGGGGCACGGTTATCCCCGGGAAGTAGAAGCCAGACGCCGACGGCGATCGCCGCCGCCAGCAGTGAAAGGACAATGATTCGCGTGGGAATGCGGCTTTGTTTCGGCGCGGCCGTCACCTCTGCCTTGGTCTTGTCTTCCCTTGGGGGAAGGGGCGGGAGGGGCGGGGGCAGCGCAAGCTGCTGCGGCGTGGCGGCGACCGTTGCCTGCATGCCGCTCAGTACATCCTCGATCTGGATCACGTTCGACTCGTCGTCGAAGACGACCTCCGCGCCTTCCCCGATGTCGAGTGCTTCGTCCTCCGCCGCTGCCGGTTGCGCCGAGGTGGCGTGCGAGATGGTTGGGCAATGATCGCGCTGCTGCAATTCCGCCAGCCAGCGCTTGAGCTCGGTCTGCCCGGCGGGCTTGTAGACGGTGCGCTGCACGTTCTCCACATCCAGCAGCATTTCGTCCGCGCTCTGGTAGCGATTGGCCGGCACGGCCTGCATGGCACGGTGGATGATCTTCACCAACTCGGGATGGAGGCTGGGCTTCACCTCTTCGGGCGGCGTGAACTTGCACTCGCGCACGCGCATGATGGATTCGAGGTCGGTCGGTGCCTCGAAGGGGCGCCGGTCGGTGAAGAACATATACAGCATGGTGCCGAGGGCGAAGAGGTCGGAGCGATTGTCGAGCACCCAGCCCGAGGCCTGCTCAGGCGACATGAAGGCGAGCTTGCCCTTGATCACGCCCTGGTTGGTGCGCTCGCGCCGTCCCATGGCCTTGGCGATGCCGAAGTCGGTCAGCTTGACCTCTCCCTGTTCGCTGACCAGGACGTTCTGCGGGCTCACATCGCGGTGAACGATGGCCAGCGGCTGACCGTCCCGCTCGCGCGCATGGGCATAGGCCAGGGCGCGGCAGATCTCGGCGGTGATGTAGAGTACGATTTCAGGGGGCAGGGGAAAATGGGCGGCGGCGGCGCGCGCCAGGATCTGGCTCAGATCCCAGCCGTCCACCAGTTCCAGGACCAGGAAGTAGCGCCCCCGCACGTGCCCCAGGTCGAGCACCTGCACGATGTTGCTGTGGTTAAGACCCATGGCCACGTGGGCCTCGTCGATGAGCATGTTGCGGAACTGCGGATCCGCGACCAGCGGCGCCAGAATGCGCTTGAGCACGACCGGGCGCTCGAAGCCCTCCATGCCGTGCTGGGTGCCGACGAAAATTTCGGCCATGCCACCGTCGGCAATCTTGCGCGCGATATGGTATTTGCCGGCCTTCGGCATGCGGGTGCTATCTTACTTCTCGAACAGGCTATTTGCGGAAACGATCTTGAGGCGGGACGAAGAAACGGGCAGGGGGTAGGCCTCGATAATCTTGTCTTCCTTGACCACCTCCGCGGGCGTGTCCTTGGTGTCGTAGACGATGGGGGTGGGGCTGCCGGCGGCCAGGGCTTTGGCCAACTCCCGCAATTTGTCACCCACCACGGCCACGGCCAGATTCTTGGTCGAGAGGTGCTTGCGCACGGCCTGATCCACGTCAGCCTTGGTCATCTTGGGCAGGCGCGCCTTGAGCTCGGCGATGACGTCCTTGCCGTAGATGACGGCGTCGATGGCGTAGCCCAGCCGGCGCGAGCCGTCCTGGGCCCATAGATTGACGTAGTTGAGCAAGAACGCCCGCGTGGCTTCGAAGCCAGCGGCCGGGATGCCTTCGCGAAGGAATTTGTCGGTTTCGTAGATGGCCTCGCGGATGGCGAAACCGGCGCTGGCCGGTGGAACCGGACGTAGCCAGATCTCGAAGTGCTGCTGGCGGCGCGGATTGTTGGGCTGCGGGAAGGTCGACCATCCGTCCTGGACGAAGTTTTCGACATAGGCGTAGTCGCCGTAGTTGAGCCCGCGCTTCTGGCGCATGTTGAGCATCAGGATGCCGTTGAAGGTCCGGTGCTCACCGAGATACGAGGCCGCGACCGCGAGCGGATAGAAGTCGTCATCGGCGCGGGTGACATCGAGGGTGTGGCCGATGGAGATGGCGTTACCGTGGGCCGGCTTCTCCACGAGGAGGAGCTCCATGCCCGTCCGCGAAGGTGGCGGCGGGAGTTGCGCGCGTGTTTTGCCCGTGGCTGGCAGGGCGGCCAGGCGGGCGGCATACGCGTCGGGAAAGGCGTCGGGAAACCCGCCCGCGACGCCAAGAATCAACCGCTGGCGCGTGAAGTGCTCGACGTAGAAGCGTTTCACGTCGTCGAGAGTGATGGCGGAAAGTCCAGCCACCGTGCCGGGCGTGGGATAGCCGTAGGGATGTCCGTGGTACAGCAAGGTCGCTAGGGCCTGCTTGCCGAGATCCTCGTCGTCGTTGCCACGCAGGGTCTTGGTGATGGTGTCCAGGGCGTCCTGGCGGAGGCGCGTGAAATCTTCCTCGGAAAAGCGCGGCGTCAGGAGTTGTTCGGCCAGCAGCGCGGCGAACGCCTCCAGGTTGTCGCGATGGACGGTGCCGGTGAACACCAAGGTGTCCTTGTCGCCGTAGTCGTGGATGTCGGCAGCCATGGGGTAGAGCGCATCCAGGACCTCGGACCAGGTCCGCTTGAGCGTGCCGCCTTCGCCCAGCATGGCGCCAGTGAGAGCGGCCAATCCCTCCTTGCCAGGCTCGTCGTCGGCTGCGCCCACCTGGAAGACAAGGCGAAGGGTGACGATCGGGCTAGACGGCGAGGGTAGTCGCACGATGCGGATGGGGGATGCGTCCTTGACGTCGGCGGTATTGGCCGAAGCAGAAGATGCGCCGACTGCGGTGGAAAGCAGCATGGGTAAGAACCTCCGGAGGGTCGCGAGCAATGGGATGTGACGACGGCCTGGGGTCATGGCTCCCCGGGCTCCAGCACGACGACGGTTCGGTTGTGTGGGGCGAAGTACTTGCCGGCGACGCGCTTCACGTCGGAGACGGTCACCTGCGACAGCAGGGCGAAAGTGTCGTCGATGGTCGATAGTTTGCCGGTGCGGGCGAGGAAATCGGCGCCGACCAGGGCGACCTTGTCGGCGGTGGAGAGGTGGCCGGCAAAAGCATAGCGCGTGCGCGAAACGACCTCGGCCAGGGTCTTGTCGTCCGTTCCTTGCGTGGCGACGCGGGCGATCTCGTCGTCGATGGCCTTTTCAACGTAGGCCATGTCCTTGCCTTGCTTGACCCTGGCCAGGATGGTGAAAAGGTTGGGATCGACGTGGCGCTCGGCCGAACCGTCGATGTGTTCGACCTTCTGTTCTTCCAGGACCAACCGGCGGAAAAGCGGCGAGCGCTCGGCGAAGACCAGCTCGGCCAGGACTTCGAGGGCCACGCTGTCGGTGTTCGCGGTTGTGAAGGCTGGCACGTGAAAGCCGACGAGCAGCATGGGCAGGCTGGCCCCTTTCCAGGGAACGGTCACGCGTTGTTCGCGCGTCTGCGGCGGCTCGATGGGCAAGCTGGGGCGTTCGGGGCCAGCGCTCCAGGCCCCGTAGTGCTGTTCAATCAGCGGCATCACCTTGTCGGCCGTAACGTCACCGACCACCAGCAGGATGGTGTTGTCGGGTCGGTAGTAGCGGTCGAAGAACTGGCGCGAATAGGCGAACTGATTCGGCATGTCCTCGATATCGCGCAGAAAGCCGATGGTGGTGTGCTTGTAGGTGTGGGTTTGGAAGGCATGATCGAAGAGCGCTTCGATCATGGGCTGCAAGGGATCGGACGCGCCCTTGTTGTATTCGCCCAGCACCGCCCGTGCTTCCTTCTGGAATTCCGCCTCGGCGTAGTCCAGGCGCTGGAAGCGGTCGGCCTCGATGGTGACAATGGTGGGCAGCGCCTGTGCGCCCGCCAGGATGTGGTACACGGTCATGTCGTCGGAGGTGAAGGCATTCGAGTCGGCGCCCATGGCCTTGATGGCCGCGTTGTACTTCTCGGTGGAGAACTGGGCGGTTCCGCGAAACATCATGTGCTCGAAGAAGTGGGCGAAACCTGACTTCCCCGGTTCGACCTCGTTGCGGCTGCCGGCGCGCACAATGGAATAGTAGGCGACCAGCCCAGGCGAATCGTATTCGACGACGAACACGCGCAGCCCGTTCGGCAGCGTCTTTTCAGTGGTCGGGAAGGGAAATGCCTTGGCTTGAGCAGTCACGGTGGCACCTCTGGCGATGGGCTTGGAAGCGGCACACGCGGCCATGACGAGTGCGCACGCAGCCATGATGAAAATGTGTCTCATGTCACGCAACGGGACATGGAATAGCACGCTGCAGGCGATTTTGCGGTATCTTCAAGGACAAATGTCGCCATTCGGGAAAGTTGGTTTGGCCATTTTTGCGCTTGTCGGGGCCGGGTGTGAGGGCAGGACAACGTTGCGCCTGTCGCGCGACGCCAGCGCCGTCAAGACGAACCTCGACGCAGGCCAGGCGGCTCAGGCCGCGCAGTGCCCGGCGGGAACCTCGCCGCGCGTGGTCCAGACGGATTCGCCGGTGAAGCTCGACCTGCTCTTCATGATCGACGATTCGCCCTCCATGTCGGAAGAACAGGCCAACCTGGCCCGCAATTTTCCCCGCCTGATCGACGCCCTCAAGAAGCTTCCTTCCGGCTTCCCGGATCTTCACCTTGGCGTTGTGTCTTCAGACATGGGGGCAGGGGCGACGGTGCTCGCCGGTGCCTGCGGTACCTCGCTGGGCGATCGCGGCGTGTTGCAGGTTCGCAGCGGCTGCGGACTAGACCCCAGCAAGGGGCGTTACCTCTCTTCCCAGAACGGTGGTACGCAGAACAATTTCGAAGGGGACATCGCGGAGGTCTTTGCGTGCATGGCCAATTTGGGCACCAATGGTTGCGGATTCGAACACCAGCTTCAGTCCGTGCGCATGGCACTGTCGGGGTTCGTGTCCGACAATGTGGGCTTCCTGCGCAGCGATGCCCATCTGGCGGTGGTCTACATCACCGACGAGGACGACTGTTCGGTGCCGGCCAACGGTACCCTTTTCGCGAACCTGTCCTACAACGGCCAGGACACCAGCCTGCGCTGTTCGCTGGCCGGACACCTGTGCGATGGCAAGGCGCCACCGGCCGAGGTCTTCTCGACCCCGCTGGCCAACTGTAGCGCCGCCCCTGACGGCGGTGGAAAGCTGATCCCGGTTTCGACCTTCGTCGACGAAATGAAGCAGCTTCACACCCAGAGCGTGAGCGTGTCGGTCATCGGCGGCTGGCCGGCCGACGCCTCCAGTGCCAACTACGCCATTGGCTACGACACGGCCTCGTCTTATCCCGATCTGCTCGGCTCCCTTCCCATCTGCGAGTCGGCCAATGGCAAGGCGGTGGTGGAACTGCGCATGAAGGCGTTCGTGGACGCCTTCGGACCCGCCGGCCAGATCATGAGTATCTGCCAGGACGACTTCAGCAAGGCCATGGCGCAAATTGGGGATCTGATCAGCACCACGGTCGAGTGCCAGTAGCCAGATGTCACAGCAGTCTCAAGACTTGCCAGGCTCCGGCATCGTCGATCTCATCGGTGAATCCAGCACGGACTTCGACGGTTTCTTCGATCGCCGCGAATTCGAGATCCGCGCCTGGCTGGAAGATCAGCACTTCTGGCATCGCTACCGCAAAACCATCATCCTGCAGGCGTTGCAGGGCCACGGCGTGGATCGCAGCCTTCCGCTCGTCGATTTGGGCTGCGGTGCCGGGGTTGTGGCGACCTACCTTGGCCAGCACGGGTACCGGGTCGACTATGCCGATGTGCACACCGAAGCCTTGCAGGTTGCCCGTGAGCGTTTCGAGTCGACCCTGGGCACAACGGTACCTTTGCCGCGGTTCATTCGTGTCGACGTTACGCGCGGCTTTCCAGTCGACGATTACCACGGCTATCTGTTGCTCGACGTGCTGGAACACCTGCCCGACGACGTGGCAGTGATGCGGGCGTTGCACCGCCGAATGCGCGATGCCATGGCCAGGCGTGCCCCGACGGATGGCGGTCCCAAGACACCCGATTTTGTGCTGTTCACCGTGCCGGCCTTTCCCGCGCTGTGGTCGCCGTGGGACGACTTGGAGAAACACAAGCGCCGCTACACGCCGGCCACGGCACGCCGGCTGTGCGAGGAGGCGGGCTTTGAGGTGGTGCGCACAACGTGCTTCTTCCTTCCGTTGTTTTTCGCCGCGGCCGCAGTGAAGGCCGTTCGGCTGGTGGGACGCGCGCTACGCGGTCAAGCCGTCTCTCCAGGGGCCATCACCGATCTGGCCGAGGGCAAAACCACGCCGGCTCTCAGCCGGCTCGTGCTCGGACTGCTCGCGCCCGAGCGCAGTTGGCTGCGCCGCGGGAACCTGCCGCTGGGCACGTCGATCCTCGTGCTGGCGCGTCCGCGCTAGGCGCTACGGTTTCTGTCCCACGCCTGCCCAGCTGACCTTCTGCACCCAGGTCAGCGAACGCTTGGCAATCCCGGCGCTGTCAAACCAGCGCTCGACCTCTGCGCGCGGCAGATAGGCCGCGGTGGGGGCGATGAGGTGGTCGTAGACAATGTTCTGGGTCTCGGCGAACCCGAGGTCGCGCAGGTAGTGCATGTAGTCGGCGTAGAACGGCTTGATGCCCAGCTTCTCGATAGGCTGGTAAACGAATCGAATGCCAGCGAACAGAACCGAGGTCAGCCCACGCGACAGGATGTTCACCGCCTTCGAGGGCAAGCGGCTGGTGACGCCGATGCGCACCGGATCGACAGCGTGGACAATCCAGCCATTGTTCTCGCGGCCATAAACCCAGCAGGCCACCGTGCCTCCTGGCTTCACCACGTCGGCAAGCATCGCGAATGCGCGCGCCGGATCGGGTGTGTGGTGCAGGACGCCGATAGAGAACGCCACATCGAAGTCGCGTACCACCGGCAGGTGGAATATGTCGCCCTGGACCACGTGCGCGTGCTCGATATCGCGCGTGTTGGCGAAAGCCACGTCCACGGCTTCGCTGAGGTCCACGCCGATGACCTCGCGCGCCCCGAATTGCGCGGCCACGCGTAGATGCCGGCCTTTGCCGCAGCCCATGTCGAGCACCAGCCGGCCGGCGAAGTCCGCCGCTTGCAGTGGCTGCATCCAGCGCAGGAACTGCCAGCGGTAGCGCTCGTCGTCGATCTGGCTCCACAAGCGCCACGACTGGCCGAAGTTGCGCGCGGTGTGCGCCATGTCGGGTGGCAGCTCGCGCGCAAGCAGGCGCGGTACGCCCCCGGCAATGGGGTAGTCGCGCGGGCAGGCTGAACAGTGAAGGCTGCCCTGCATGATGTGCGGGCCTTCGCGCTGCTCTGCCGCGAGGGCAAGGTGCCCTCGACAAAGGGGGCACCGAAGGTAGTCAAGCAGGCTGTGGCGCATGGTGGCCATGGTATCCGATCCGCTGATGGATCGGCCGAATTGACTGCGCACATCGAGCACGTACACTTGATCTTGAAGGATGTGGTGCCACGGGTGAGCCCCCAGAGTTCTTGTTGGTCGGGGTGCCGAAGGGGGCGGGTGGCGGTGTGCTGCGTACTTGGCGTTTTGTCGCAGGCTTGGACCAGCGCTGGCGCGCGGGCGACGGACAGGGCCGCGACGGGAACGACCGAGCTGCCAGCAGAACAGGCCACGGGCAGGGAGACATCGCCCGGCGCTAGCCGGGATCTGGCCGCAAGCAAACAGGCCTACGCGGAAGGGCTACGCGCCTATAACCTGGGCAAGTGGGAGCAGGCCGCCGCGAGCTTCGCTCGGGCCTACGAGCTGTCGGGCGACGCGGCCCTACTCTTCAACGTGGGCCAGGCGCAGCGTTTTGCTGGCAATGTCAAGGCCGCGATCATTGCCTACAAGGCGTTTCTGCGCGAACAGCCCACCGCCCCCAATCGGCCGATGGTGGAGGCGAAAATTCGGGAGTTGGAATCCGAGCCGCCGCCGATTCGCGCACCCATTGCGGCCGAGCCGACGGCGGTCAAGAATGAACCGGGCGCGCCATCCGAGCTGCCAATGACGGCGCCGTTGCCGGCGTCTGAGACCGCGGGCGATCCTCAAAACGCTTCTGGACCGACTCTGCGCCTTTCCCCGCCCATCGCAGAGTCCAGTCCGGCGCCACTTGTCACGTCAACACCCGTTCAAGATATCCATCCCGCACCGGCGGTCCATACCCGTTGGTGGGTGTGGAGCTCCGTGGCCGCCGTGGTGGTGGCTGTCGCCGTCACAGCCGTCGTCCTCAGCATGGGCGGCAGCAAGCGGGATCTCTCTTGCGGCCCAGGTGTCGACAAGTGCACGACGGGAGGATTCTAGGTGAGGGCAGGCCACGGTGGTGCGCGCACGAAGCCCGGCCACCAGCGAGCGCTGGCCACTGCGCTTGCCCTGGCCAGCCTCGCCGCGTTGGGTGGATGCAAGAAGTCCGAGAGAACCATGCTGGTGTTCGAGGTGGACAGCAATCTTCGGCCTGCCGTCGACCTGGATCGCGCCGAGCTAACGGTCACGCTGAGCGGAAAGACCACGACCACGGTCTTTCCACTCGCGGGCGTGGGCGGATTCGGCCTTCCGGTCAGGCTGGGCGTGGTGGAGGCCAGGGATGGCCTGGGGCCCGTGACCGTGGTAGCGACGGCGTTCTTGGGCAGCGCCTCCGTGGTGCACGAAACGGCTGTGGTCAATTTCGTCGAGGGACAGTCTCGGTTGCTCAAGCTCTATCTCGCCGCCGAATGCAGATCCGATCCCTGTGTCGATTCGGCGATGACCTGTAGCACGGGCGGCAGCTGTCGTCCCAAGGCGCGCACACCGTCCGATCTGGTGCCCGTCGATGCCAAAGCGAACGGCCCGCAGGACGCAGCCGTGGACAATGGGGTGGCTGCCGCTCGGGACGTGGGACTCGCAAACAGCCCGGAAACGCGCGAGCTGCCTGACCTTGGGGATGACCTAGCAACGGCCAGTCTTCCGGACTTAGCACTCGACCGTCCCTTGGACACGGGTGGCGACGCTCTCGACGCCGCACCCGACAAGGCCAAGGCCACGCCGGACGCCGATGCATCTTTGCACGTGCCGCCGGACACAGCCTTGCCTGCGGATTCGCAGGCAGGCCAGCGGGACGGGGTGGCTTCGGGACAATTGGACGGCAGCGCAGTGGATACGCCTACCCCGGACGCGCTCGACCCGGACGCGGTTACCCCGGACACGACCCCGGATGCCTTCGTGCCCGTGCCTCCGAGTTGCCAACCCCTGGCGGCCAATTGCGGCTTCTCTGGCCAAGAGAGCTGCTGTGCCAGCCTCCCCGTTCCAGGTGGCGACTTTGACCGGAGCAACGATCCTCTCTATCCCGCGACGGTTGATGGTTTTCGCCTGGATGAGTTCGAAGTCACGGTAGGCCGCTTTCGTGCCTTCATGAGCGCGGGTGGTGGAACGCAGGCCAGTCCCCCAGCGGCGGGCGCGGGGGCGCATCCACGAATTGCAGGTTCAGGATGGGACGCATCTTGGAACGGCTATTTGGCCGTCCGAGCTGCGTCCCTACGAGCGCAGCTGAAATGTGATGCCAGCGCGCTGCCGCTGCATGCGTGGACCTGGACTGACGACCCGGGAGGCAACGAGAACCGACCTCTCAATTGCGTCGATTGGTACACGGCCTTCGCCTTCTGCGCTTGGGACGGCGGGCGTTTGCCCACCGAGGCCGAATGGAATTTTGCGGCGGCGGGTGGCAGCGAGCAGCGCGACTATCCTTGGGGATATGGGATCGACAATACCAACGCCAGCTACTCGTGCAGCGGCGATGGTAACTACACGTGTACAGTGACCGACCTGCTTCCGGTCGGCTCCAAACCCGCGGGCAACGGACGCTGGGGTCACGCCGACCTGGCTGGCAACGTGATCGAATGGACCCTCGACTGGTTCGTGGACTATGCCGTTCCCTGTGTGAACTGTGCCAGCCTCACGCCAGGCGCGGCACTGACCAGGGGCATCCGCGGCGGGGCCTTTACCAGTCAGCCACCGGATCTGGCTTCCGAGCACCGCGTGGGCGATTCTCCTTCGGTGAGCGGGTATCCCGTCGGATTTCGCTGCGCGAGAGCGCTTTAGCCGGCACCGAGCATGTCACGAACCCGCGCCATCAATTCGTGCGTGGTGCTCTGGGCGGCTTGCTCGGCGGTGATGCGGGCGAGTTGGTGGACCTCGATGGCGCGCTTGGCGTCCACATCGACGGTCAGCCGACCGGGAGCGAAGACGTGGTTGGTGCCGTCGAGGCGCAGGACGATGATGGGCGCGGACAGGTGCTTGGCCAGGTAGAACGCGCCCTTTTTGAAGGGCGCCAACTGGCCGTCGCGGCTGCGCGTGCCCTCGGGGAAGATGAGCAGATTACCGCCTTGGCGCAGGTGCCGTGCCACGCGGTCGATCCAGGGCTGGCCTTCGCTAAAGAGCTCGGGGGCGAGAAAGCCCGCCCCGCGCAGCAGCCAGCCGAAAATGGGCACGCGAAAGAAATCGGGCCGTACGATGGTGATCAGCCGGGGGACGAGAGCGACCATGAGCAGCGGATCGAGAAAGGACAGGTGGTTGCACACCACCACGGTGCCTCTGGTGAGGCGCAGCTCGCGGCGCTCGGGAACAACCCAGCGCAGTCGCGGAACGGCAAGGCGAATCGCGGCGATGAATCCACGTGTATAGCTGCGCAATGCCCAGCCCAGGCCGCGGTTACCGCGCAGGATGCCAGCGACGAGGAAGACCAACCAGTAGCCCGCCACGAAGGCACCGAGGAAGTAGGCCCAAAGGAGGAGTGAGATGACGATGGATCGGAATCGCATCGTGCTCACGACTGCACACCGGATGGTGAGATGGACACGCAGCGAAGCCCGCGGCGCGCGGCCTCTTCGAGGATCGCTGGCAGGGCCGCCACGCCAGCGGGCGCACGCTCGCCACGTTCGGCGGCGTCGTGGAGCAAGACGATGGCCCCTGGCCGCAGGCCCGCCAGCACACGGCGCTGAACGGCCTCGGTCGTGGCGCCCGCAAGGCCGTCGCGGCCACGCACGCTCCAAGCCACCAGCGTCAGTCCAAGCCTGCGCGCGGCGGCGGCGGTTCTTGGGCTTACGTGACCAATGGGCGGACGAAAAAGCGTTGGTCGCTTGCCGGTGACTGCCGCAACAGCGGCCAGCGCGCGTTCGATATCCGCCACCATGCGGTTCGGATGGCGCAGCGAAAACAAGCGGTCGTGCCAATCGCCGTGGATGCCGATGGCGTGCCCGGCATTCGCGATCTCGCGCAAGACCTCGGGCGCCGCACGCACCTTCTCGCCCAGCACGAAGAACGTGGCGTGGGCCTCGAAGTGGGCCAGCTGCGCAAGCACCTCGCGGGTCGAGGCCGGATTCGGGCCGTCATCGAAGGTCAGTGCGATTTCTTGGCGGGTACCGGGCAAGCGATGCATCACGGGTGCGAACATGGCCAGCCGGGGAATCATCACGCCGGCAAGCAGCACGGCAACGTAAGCGCCTAGCACAGGCAGTCCGATGGCTCGCGCGTCCCCAACCGTCACAACGACCACCGTGGCTGCCAGCGCCAGCGTCGAAACCAAGAACAACACCCGCCCCGCAGACATACTAGGCCGTCACGAGGCGATCCCACAGCGGCCCGATGCGGCCGCGCTGGTACATGCGCTTGATGGTCTGGGCCATCTCGGCCGAACCCGACCCCGTGACCCAGTGGCGGCGGCCACGCGCGCGTTCATTGACCATCTTGGCAATGGCTTCAATCGGGATATCGGCAGGTCGATAGAAACGTGGCTCCAGCAGGTCATCATCGGCGCTGATCTGTCCTTCACCCAGGGCGATGGCATGAAGCTGCGTCGACGGGTAGATGCGCACGCCGCAGAAAAAGAAGAGCGCGGCGTCGTCGATGCCGTCGCATCGATCGAGGGTTTCGGTCACGGTCTCTACGGTTTCGCCCGGGCCACCCAGCATGATGTAGTGGGCGACGTGCAGCCCGGCGGCTCGCGCCTCGGCATGGGCCGCCAGCGCGTGCTCGACGGTGAAAGGCTTGCGATAGCGCTTGAGCATGGCAGGCGAGAAGCTCTCGGTGCCGAACTCGGCGTGGGTCAGGCCGGCCTCGCGCAGTCGGCGGTAATAGTCTTGCGGCGGACGCGTGGGCGCGAAGAACCCGCCCCAGGGCACGGTCAGCCCGCGACGCCGCAAGGCCTCAGCAACGGCCAGGTTGTGGGGGACGTGGCTATTGAAGACCGAATCGGTCACGAATAGAAACTTGGCCCCAGCCCGCACCAAGGCCTCCCACTCACGGGCGACCTCGTCGGGCTCGAAGAGGCGCAGCTTGCGACCCTCGATGCCGGGGTAGGTGCAGTAGCTGCAAAGATACGGGCAGCCGCGCTTGGTCTGAATGTTCAGCATGCCGCCCCAGCGCAGGTAGTGGCTGACGGTCTCGGGCGAGGTCAGGGCGCGGACGCGCGGACCTTGCCAGGGCGCGGGCGGGGCCAGTTGCTGGCTACCGGCGAAGACGCCGGGGATGGCCGCAGCCGCCGTTTGGCCGGTGGCCAGGGCGTCGAGCAGCTCGGCCAGGCGTTCGCCTTCCCCAACCATGCCAAAGTCGGCACGCAGGCGCGCCATCAGGGCTTCGGGAAAGATGCTGAAGCCCGGTCCGCCCAGCACGATGCGCGCCGTGCATTCGGCGCGGATGAGCCCTACGATGCGTTCGATCTCGGGAATAAAACCAAGCGGCGATTCGGCCTCGACATTGTCGATATTGCGAATGGACAACCCCACCGCATCGGGCTTCCACGTCTGGCAGGTGGAGGCGAGCGTGGCCTCGGCACCGTCGCACGCGAAATCCATCACACGGACGTCGTGCCGCCCGCGCAAGGCCGTGGCCACGTAGTCGACGCCGATGGGGTAGACCGGAAACGGGGTCAGCATGCGGTTGGTGGCAACCAGCAGGATCTTCATGTGGCGCCTACCGTGCGGTTCTGGGCCATCAGCGCGCGCAGCGGCTCGCGCCCTGCCAGCGAGGACACCACCCGCAACACGCCCATGCTAATGCCGAGCAGCCCAGGCGCGATGGCGCTTTGGCCCACCATGAACAGTCTCCCCAGGGGCGGTCGCGACATCACCAGGAAGTCGAGCCCGTCGCGCATCGAGTGGCGCACCCCGTAGGTTCCGCCCTGCGGGGCGCCGACCCAGTCGCGCAAGGTAAGCGGCGTCCAGGTGTCGATGATCTGGGCGCCCTGGATGGGCCCGATCGCCTCGGCCACTTCGGCCAGCGCCAGCTGGGCTTGCTGCGACTTCTTCGCTCGGTAGGCGGGGCCGCGCCGGCCTGTCCGCGTGTCGTGCCAATCGGACCACTCCGCGTACGCGCTTTCGCGCAGAATCAGCAGGCGTGCATAGCCCGGCCGTCCCGAGGGGCGCAGCTGGGCATAGATGCCTTCGAGCTTCTGCCTTGGCTTGCCCCGCAGGCGAAAGACATTGTGGTCGGTGGCGGGGTGGTGTTTCTCGTCCACCAGGGCCACCACTCCCAGGCTGCCGCCGGTTTCCTCAAGCCGGGAAAGCCCGTCGCGATAGCTTGGTGGAAGCGCTTCGGCCGGCAGCAACTCGGCCAGGGACTTCGGATGGATGGCTGCTACCACGGTGGTGGCGGCGAGGGCGGCACCCGATTGCAACCGTACGCCACATGCGCCCCCGCTATCCACATCGACGCCGACGACTGGATCCCCGACGATGACCTTCACCCCAGCTTGGCGTGCGCTCTCGGCCAAGGCTTCGGCCATGTCCGACCCCGTGCAGCCGAGCTCCCAGGCGGACATGAGCAGCGAGGCAGTCACGACGGACAGGAACGAGGCCGGGCAATCCGCTAGGTTTAGGCCGAGCAGGAATCCATGCACCGCCAGGATGTCGACGAGGCGATCGGGCAGGTTCTTGCTAGCCAGGAAATCGGCGGCGCTTTGGGTGATGGGCAGGGCGGGCTGTACCCGCGGGGCTTCGCTGCGCAGTCCAGCCATGGCCGCGCGGAACATGGTGCTGACAAAGGCCACTGCGTCGGGCGCATCGGCGAAGCGCCGGCCCAGGGATGCCTCGAACTTTTCCATGGTGTCGGGAAGATCGAAGACCTCGTCGTCGAAAATGTAGCGATCGATGACGCCCCTGCCGCCCAGACGGCGCAGCTTAAGGGCGGAACGAACGCCGAGCAGATCGAGGAAGTCGCCTAGCACTTCGCCCGGCGCCGCGGCGCCAATGTAGTGTACGCCTACCGGACAATCGACCCCTTCGCGGGTGTAGCTGCGCAAACAGCCGCCCGGCTTGGGCTCACCCTCGACGAGCGTGGTCTGGAATCCCAGGCGCGCGAGCAGAATGGCAGTCGAGAGTCCGCCAAAGCCGGCGCCGATGACCACAATCTCGCGGCTCATGCGAAAACCTCCAGGGTGGCCACGCGCGGGCCAAGTTCGAGCAACAGCAATCGCTTGTGCGGAAGCGGAATGGGCGCCGATGCAAAGGGAAGGACGCCTTCGAGCACGGCACGCGCTGCGAGTGCCACCGCTGTCGCGCCGACGCTAGCATGCTGGCCAAGTCGGTCGCGGAAGATCACGAGCGGACACCCCGCTGAGGTCAGTTTGGCCAAGCGTTCGCCTGCGTCTACAGCGAGGGACGCGGGCACGCTGACCAGAATGGCGTCGTAGGGACCGGTCTGGCGTTCTTCGAGCAACGCCAAGTCGCCGTGTTCGGCCAGCCAGCGTACGCGTGCACCCGGTGCATCGTCGTCGGGAACCAGGACCAAGGCAGCGCCACCGTCGGAGGCAAGCGGACCCGTGGCCGCGCTTGGGTGGAGGAGCGGGGATAGCCGCGCCTCATGGGCCTCGGCCGCCATCACCAAGGCACTTGTGGCGGTCGCGGCCATGCTCAGCGAAGCGCACAGTACGGCTTGGGCGAAGGAGCGATCTCCCGCCGAGCAAGTCAGGTTCGGGGCCGTGGCCCCGAGGAGCAGCGCCACCTGACCCGCGGGGGCGTTGTGAACCGAGCCGATGAAGTCGGTAGGGCTGGAGAATTGCTCTGCAGTCTCGAACAACTTGCGCAAGAAATCCTGGGTTTCGGCCAGCGGCCCCCACGCCGTGCCCACGGCCACGAACTCGGGAGGTGTCTTGGCCCCACTCGCCGCGTGCGCGGTCTGCGCCAGCGCGAGCATGAGGCGTGGCAGGCGCTTGAGCCGCCTCACGAAGGCCGCCTGCACGGCCTTACTGAAGGCGGCATCGGGGACGAATCCCGCGACGCTTTTCCCGGCCAACAAGGCGTTCCAGGTCTCGTCGAGTCCCCCTGCGGCTGTGAGGCACGCAGAGCCAGCGATGCGCAGGGCCGGCAACGCACGCGACGCAACCCTTGGATGGTCGGCGGGCATTTCCGCCCCTGGGGCCCGCAAGACCAAGCATGCGTTGTTGCCACCGAAACCAAAGGAATTGGAGAGCACTGTGCTGATTTGCGCGCGGGTGGGCGCGAGCACGGGCGACAGTCCAAGCTGGGGATCGACAGTTGCGAGCCCCGTGTTGGCAGGCAGCAAGCCGTCCGTCATCGCGATGACTGAAATCACCGCCTCGATGGCGCCCGCCGCGGCCAGTGGGTGTCCGGTCAAGCCCTTGGTGGACGACAGAGCGGGCAGGGTGGCACCGAAGACCTGGTGGATGGCCTTGGCCTCGGCCGCGTCGTTGTCGACGGTGCCGGTGCCGTGCAGGTTTACGTAGCTGACGGCGGACGGCTCCATGCCGGCGTCCTCCAGTGCGCGCCGCATGGCCCGCGCCGCTCCGGCTCCTCCGGGGTGGGGACTGGAGGCGTGGTAGGCGTCGCAGCTCAGCCCCGTGCCCGCGAGCAGCGCCAGGACCGGCCGCTCTTCGGGCGCGGATTCGAGCACCAGGAAGCCGGCGCCTTCGCCCACGGTCATGCCGGCGCGGTTGGCATCCAGCGGTGTGCAGCCTTCGGGGGCAAGTAGCTGCAGCGCCCGAAAACCGTGAAAGGTCAGCCGGCACAGCGCATCCGCTCCACCGGCCAAGACCCTCCGGGCAAGCCCAGCGCGCAGCAGCGCCTGGGCCACGGACATGGCCACCGCCGCGCTCGAACAGGCGGTCGACAGCGTAAGCACCGGGCCATGCACGTGCAGCGCATCCGCCAGGTGCAAGGCCACGGTGTCGAGGCCGTGGTAGCGGTAGTCGCTGGGCGATGTGCTCCCAGCTTTCAAGGCCTCTTCGGTGGCCGAAATGCCCCCGGTCGTCGTCCCCAAGACGATGGCATCGGGTGGCGGGCCTTCGCCGAGTGCTTCGCGGGCCGCCATGAGTGCCAGCCGGTGGGTTCGTGGAATCTCGCCGCCGAGGGCGGCTGCAAAGCCGGCAACCTCGGCCGCAGGAAAATTCGCAGTCGCACCCTGGCACGGGAAAACCGTTGGCGGGCGAAAGTCGCGCCGGGGCGATGCCAGCAGGGCACGCAGCTCGGCCACGTTGTTCGCGCCGGCGCAGACAACGCCGAGGCCGGTCACGAAGACGCGCCGCTGCGGGCTCATGCAGGCGAGGCCGGCCGGTGTTGCTGGATGAAGGCGGCCAGGGCGCCTAGCGAAGCAAACGCCTCGACGCCGGCGGCGCGGTTGTCGATCTTCACGCCGTAGTCCTTGTCGATCATGACCACGAGCTCGAGGGTGTCGATGGAGTCGATGCCAAGACCCGCGCCAATGAGCGGGGCAGCTGGATCGACGGACTCGGGCTCCATGTCGAGGCCAAGGGTTTCCACAAGCTTGCGCGCAAGCTCAGGGAGAAGGGGATCGGTTTGTTCAGTCACGGTGTTTCCTACCTTGGGGGGTGTTAGAGACGGTGAAAAATGAGACACGTGTTGGTGCCGCCGAAGCCGAAGGCGTTCTTGAGCACGTAGTCCTGGCTCGGGTGCTGCCGCGTTTCGGTGACCACGTCGAGGTTGATGTCGGGATCGCGAGTGAAGTTGATGGTGGGCAGTAGCACGCCGTCGCGCATGCCTTCCAGGGTGAGCAGCGATTCGAGGATGCTGGCGGCGCCCATGGCGTGACCGAACTGCGACTTGTTGGCGCTCACCGGCGGGACCTTGGCGCCGAAGACGTCGTGCAAGGCTTCGTCTTCGACTTTGTCCCCGACTTTGGTGGACGACGCATGGGCATTGACCGCGGCGATGGCATCAGGCCGAATTCCCGACGCCGCGATGGCCTCGGACATGCAACGTGCGATGGTGGGCCGGTGGGGCGCCACGGGATGGTGGGCGTCCGAGCTGAGCGACCAGCCGGCGAGCTCGAACTCCGGGTGCAGGCCGTGCGCCTTGGCAAACTCCGCGCTGGCCAGGATCACGCTGGCCGCGCCCTCGGAGATGACGAAGCCGCGCCGGTCGATGGAGAAGGGGCGGCTGGCCTTCCCAGGGTGCAGGGCGTCCTCGTCGGTCTTGGGCTTGAACGAGCCGTTCATGGTGGAAAAGCCGGCGACGATGGGTTCGACCAGCGGAAAATCCACGGCCCCGGCGATGACCACATCAGCACGGCCGGTTTCAATCAACAGCGCACCCATGGCGATGGACGTGCTGCCTGTGGCACAAGCGGTGACCGTAGTGATGCACGGGCCGGTGGCACCAGACAGAATGGAAATCTTTCCCGCGATCATGTTCACGCAGGAATTGGGATTCATGTAGGGCAGGGGCAGGGAGCCGTTGGCCACCAGCGCCCGGTCGGCATCCACCACGGCATCCAGTCCGCCGATGGCGGTGCTGAAGGTCACGGCCACGCGCGGGGCCAATTCGGGGGTGATGGCGATGCCCGCCTTGGCCAGGGCCCGATGCACGACCAGCATGCTGTAGCGGAAGACCGGCGACTTCCAGTGCGCCATCTCGCGCGGGCGCAGGCAGGCTGGCAACGGGTTGATGGCGTCGGGATCCAGGTTCACTTGGCCAGCGATGCGTACCGGCGAATCAGGCCGCAATGGGAAGCGCGTGAGCGGTCCGATGCCACTTTCGCCGGCCCGCGCTCGCCGCCATTGTTCGTTCCACTCGATCCCCATCGAGGAAACCCCGTCCCATCCGAGCAACACCGGTCGCGACTTGGTCATGGCCAGCCTTGGGCTACCACGGAATGAATCGGTACAACTTGGCGAACATCTCGTAGACCTCGATCCAATTCTGGAAGTCCTGGGCGGTGCGGATGTGGTCGCGCTTGTTGACCATGACCCAACTCATGTGGGCCGCGCCGTCCTTGCACGTCGAGCAGTCGCGCGTCGCGGAGGTGCAGCAACGGTGCGTGGTGTAGAGATCCGCGGCCCAGCGGCGGAAGCGAATCAACCGGCGCGGCTGCGGTTTGCGCGTGTCGTGGGTCTCGGACACCGAGGGGCATTCCTGCCAGCCGAAGCGGCGGCCAAGCATGGTACCGGTGGTCAGCACCTGGTGGTAGTAGCGCGAGGAAATGACAGTCTCGGGATAGCGGTCGAGCAGATCGTCCATCTCGCTGCGCACGTCGGTGAGCTGCTCGGCTGACCAGGAAAATCCGTCGGCGTCTTCGTCGTTGGAAAGCAGCTGGAAGTGCACCTTCACGCCGATGTCGCGGATGCGACGAACCATGGTTTCGACCTTGCCCAGCTGCTGCGAGGTGATGGTGTACAGGTAGTAGGTGTAGGCATCGCCGGCGTAATTCTTGGCCGAGATGGCGAAGGCGTCCTTGCCGCGTAGGGCTTTCTCGGTCGGGGCATCTCCCCACAGGGAAATGCCGACCATCATGTCGGGGAAGCGGTCGCGCGGCACTTTCAGCAGGCCATTGGTGGCGCAGAACGAGGGCAGGCGCTTGTAGAAGGCCTCGACCCGGTCGAGGTGCAAGGTGGGCTCGCCGCCAATAAGAATAGCCAGGTTCACCCCGCGCTCTTTTTCTGCGTCGATGAACGTCTCCCACTTGGAGACGTCCTTGGCCTCGCCGGTCAGGTGCTCGTCCGACGAAAAGAAGTAGCAACCCTTGCAGCGCAGGTTGCAGGCATTGGTGACGTCGTAGATCGAGCTGCGGATGTTGAGATTGCAGATCTTCTCGTAGCGGGCGTACCAGGCGTCGTCGAGCAGGGAGCGGACGGTGATCATCGGTCGGCCTCGCTTGGCAGCGCCAGCGACGGTGAAACTGGGACCGCGCACAGGTTGGGGTTCTTCCTGTAGCCCTGGATCCACACCGCCAGGTAGGTGTCGACGTAGTCGAGCCAGCTGCGAAATTGGTCGGCGCTGCCAATGTGGCGGTTCATGCGCGCGGTGACGATGGCGCTGCCCGCGGCGTAGTGTCGGCAGTCGGCGCAGTCGGTGTCGGGCACGCAGCACGAGGCCTCGCGCACCCATGTGAGATCGGACCGGTACTGGCGGAACGTCCGGCCCAGGCCGAACTGTCCCTGGTTTTGCCGTGGGTAGGGGCAGGAATAGAGATTGTGCAAGGACAGCGCGTCGGTGTGCGCGGCGGCGCTGTACGGGGAGAAGATCACGTGTTCCGGAAAGTCGGCGAGCAGGCGCAACATGGTCTGGCGGGTCTCGGCCAGCGACCCGGGCGTGTGCGTGAGCGAGCCCTGGTAGCCGATGGTGGCCGAGAACATGTTGAAGGTGACCTTGCAGCCGTGCTTGGCCAAGGTTTCGACGGCCGCCTGCGCCTCGGCGATATTCTCGCGCGTGAAGGTGTAGACGAAGACCGCGCGGGCATCGCCAGCGTAGATCTCGATCTGGCGTTCGAGCATGCGCTTGGCCTTGCGCACGCGTTCCGAGGTGGCGTCGTTGCCCCACACGGAAACGTGGATGCGATAGCCGACAGACTCGGGAATGCGAACCAGTCCGTTGGAAGCAATGGCCCCGAGCGGGATCTCGCCATAGCAGGCTTCCAGCAACTCGGGCACCAGCGCGGGCTCGGCACCGGCCAGCACGACGAAGGTGATGCCGCGGGCCTTCTCGGTGCGAAACAGGTCGCGCCAGGCCGCCGCGTCGACGTTATCGACGGCATGCTGCTTGTCGCCTTCGAAGTAGTAGCAGCCATCGCAGCGCACGTTGCACCGGCTGGTCATGTCGTAGGTCGACTCGCGCAGGAAGAAGTAACGCCGAACTTGCTGGAAGCGTTCGGCGATGTCAGGGCTCTTGAGGATCTCCGCGAATGTCACGGGCACGACCGAGTGTACCGTAAGGGGCTTCGCTGGGGCGGCGGCTCGAACTTCGAGGTCCATGACCGTCTTGGCTATCTTTGTTCGCTCAATGTTCGCTCAATCGCCCGTGTTCGCAGCTAACTGACTGTGCCTTGGAGCTGTCGGATCTGGTCTGCGATGGCGCGAACCGTCGTCAGGGTAGGGTAGCTGTCCTCGTCGAACTTCACTTTGTATTCGCCCTGCAACACCAGCACCACGGTGGTCAGATCCATGCTGTCGATGCCCAGCTCTTTGACCAAATCGCAGCTCACATCGAAGGTATCGGGCGTGACGTTTTCAAGCTTCAACTCCTGGATCAGAATTTCGGCGATTCGTCGTTCCATCGAGCCATTCTGCGTCTGCGGCATCTGATTTGGACCACCCTGAAAAACTAGTCCCGCCGTTTAACACGCCCCCTCGCTGACAGTCAAGGCGTGCACCGGCAACTTCCGCATCTGTTTCCGGCATGCGGCTTGCCAACCCTGACGGCTTGGGCTATTCGGGTGCAATCCGTCGTGTCCTCGACGGCCGCGGACTATGCCGAAGCGCATCTACCTCATCAACCCACTGACGCCCGAGAACTTCTGGGCCATGCAGGGAACGCTGGACATCGTGGGCAAGCACAAGACCCTGATGCCCAATGCGGCCTTGCTGACGCTCAAGGCCTTGACCCCGTCTGATGCGGACGTGGTGTACGAAGTCTGCGACGAGAATTTGACGCCGGCCCGCCTTGACCAGGCCTGTGACCTGGTAGCCATCACCGGCTACACCCTACAGGCCGAGCGCATGCAGGCGCTCAGCGACGCCTTTCGCAAGCGCGGGGTGCCGGTGGCAGTGGGGGGGGCCTTTGCCACGCTGGAGCCCGAGCGGGCGCGTCCCATGGCCGACCACCTGTTCCTGGGCGAGGCGGAGGAAACCTGGCCCCGGTTCTTGCGGGATTGGCTGGCCGGGCAGGCGGCGCCGCTTTACCAGCAGGACGTGTTCATCGATCTTGCGACCAGCCCGGCGCCCGATCTCTCGGGCGTGAAGGCCTCGGACTATCTCTACTTTTCGGTGCAGACCTGCCGTGGCTGTCCCAACAATTGCGATTTTTGCGATGTGGTTCGCCTGGTGGGCCGGAAGTTCCGCACCAAGACCATCCCGCAGATCATGCGCGAGGTGAAGAACGCCCACGCTTGCGGCGCCGAAACGGTCTTCTTTTCCGACGACAACTTCTTCATCAACCGCGCCTTCACCTTCGAGCTTTTGCGCGAGATCGTGGCCTGGAACACCACCCTGGATCGGCCACTGTCTTTCAGCACCCAGGCCACGGTGCAGATCGGCGCCGACGAAGAGCTCCTGAAACTGCTGGCGGATGCGCGCTTTGCCGTGATCTTCCTGGGCCTCGAAACCCTGCGCAAGGAGTGCCTGGACGAGGTCAACAAGGGCCAAATGGCGCGCTTCGATCCGCGCGAGGTCATCCCGCGCATCTCGAGTTACGGCATCATGCCGTTTCTCGGCATGATCGTCGGCTTCGATCACGACACGACCGCTGTGTTCGCAGACATCGAGGTCTTTCTCGAAGAAACCGGCAGTCCCATCGCCTCGATCAGCGTGCTCAATGCCCCCAAGAACACGGCGCTGTACCGGCGCATGCAGGCCGAGGGCCGTTTGCAGGAAGAATTCCGCGGCTTCTGGCACCTGACCACCAACATCATCCCCAAGCAGATGACGCTGCAGGAGCTGTACACGGGCCACAAGTCGCTATTCCAACGCCTGTACGAGCCCGAGCAATTCGAGCGGCGAATGATCCAATGGCTGGCGAACGTGCACTACTTGACCGACCTGTATTCAACCAGGAAGAAGACGCTGTACCGAATCCCCCTTCTTCTGCGTGTCGCGCGGCATTTTCTGTTTCGCGTGCCCCCGGATGTGCGACGCATGTTCTGGAACGTGCTCAAGGCCGCCTGGCGTATCAATCCGCGCCTCGTCTCGCGGGCCGTGTCCATCCTGGTGCAGTACTGGCATTACTATGACTTCGCCCGTCGAGAAGACTGGCAGAAGGCGGGCCTACCAACCGCTCTGTCACGCGAAGCCTCGGCCGGGAAGGCGCAGGGAAGAATCTAACCACAGAGGGCACAGAGAACACAGAGGTCGGAAAGGGAAGTAGTTCGGATCCGAGATCCGAAACTCTTCTTCTTCCGATCTCTGTGTCCTCTGTGTTCTCTGTGGTGTTCTTCTCCCGTCTGGCCCCAAACCGCGATGTGCTTGCGCTTCTGGGGGGGCACGGGCAGACTGCCCGGCGTTCGGCGAGCAAAGCAGCATGTCGCATTCAACATCCGAGCCAGTGGTGGTGGGCCAGGGCCCACTTGGCATTGACACTCTCATCCAGGTAGCCGTGCATGGCGCCAAGGTGCGCCTGTGCGAAGAGCCCGCGTGGCTGAAGCAGATGGCCGCTTGCGAGGCCCTGGTGGCCAAGGCGGTCGCCGACGGGACGCCTATCTACGGCGTGACCACGGGCTTCGGCAGCAACTGCGGCGCGCGTATCTCGGCCCAGAGTGTGCTGGCGCTGGGCGAGGGACTGCTGCGTTTCCACGGCTGCGGCACCGGTCCGGCGCTGCCCGTGGCAGCGGTGCGCGGGGCCATGCTGTGTCGGATCCTCTGCCTGGGTCTTGGCTATTCGGGCGTGCGCGTGGCCTTGCTTCAGCGCCTGGTCGAGTTTCTCAATCGCCAGATCACGCCGGTGGTGCCTTCGCAGGGCTCGGTCGGGGCCTCGGGCGATCTCACGCCCATGTCCTATGTCGCAGCCACGCTGGCTGGCCAGCGCGAGGTGTTCTTCACGGGACAGCGCATGCCCGCCGCGCGCGCACTTGAATTGAATGGGCTAGCGCCCTTCGAATTTGCGGTGAAAGAGCCCATTTCGATGTTGAACGGCACCCCGATCATGACGGGGATTGCCATCATGGTTGCGGAGCAATGCCGGCGCATCGTCGCTGCAGCCACGCGCGCTACCGCCCTGTCCGTGCACGCCATGGCCGGGCACGAGCACCACCTGCACCCCGTGCTTTTCAAAGCCAAACCCTTTCCCGGGCAAGGCGAGGTGGCCAGCCACTTGCGCGCGCTCATGCGCTGCGAGGGCGACGTGCACGAGGCCGAAGTGCCCGAGTCGTTGCAAGATCCCTATTCTCTGCGCTGCGCCCCGCACGTGATCGGCGTGCTCACCGATGCCCTGGCCTGGGTCGAGCGCTGGGTCGAGATCGAAGCAGGCGGGGCGTCCGACAATCCGCTCTTCGATCCGGAATCCGGGCGGCCGCTCATGGGGGGCAATTTCTACGGCGGGCACATTGCCTTTGCCATGGACGCGGTGAAGGCCGCCGTGGCCTCGGTCGCCGATCTGTGCGACCGGCAGGCGGCGCTACTGGTCGATCCGCGCATGAACCGCGGGTTGCCCGCGCAGCTTGCCGTGCCGGTGGAGAATGGGTTCGCTCCGCGCCACGGCTTCAAGGGCATGCAGATCACCCTGTCGGCGCTCACGGCCGAGGCGCTGCAAGCCACCATGCCGGCGGCCTCGTTCTCACGCTCGACCGAATCGCACAACCAGGACAAGGTCAGCATGGGCACCATCGCCGCCCGCGAGGCCCTGCGCGTATGCGATCTGGTCGGTCACGCGGTGGCCGTTCACCTGCTGGTGGCGGCGCAAGCCTGTGAGTTGCGCGGCGGGTTGCCGGGACGGCCCGCCCTCCAGTCCATCGTGGCCCAAATCCGAGGCATCAGCCCGGGTCTGGAAGACGACCGTCCGCTCGACGGCGATATCGAGGCTATCTACCAGTCCGTGGCGGCAGGCCCGCTCGGGCAGCGTGTGGAAGCTAGGGGGTAGTGCCCGTGGACGCGCGCCGCTCGGCCACCGTGCGCTTCTTGATCCCATTCTGCGACGTGGACGCCATGCAGGTGGTGTGGCACGGCAACTACTTCAAGTACTTCGACGCCGCCCGCGACCGCCTGTTCAGCGACGCCGGTATCGATCTCTACCGAGCCATGGAAGACGGCGTGGTCTTTCCCATTACACGCACGCAGACCAAGCACATCCGTCCGCTGCGCTTCCGCGACGAGGTCGAGTGCAAGGCGACCCTGATCGAGGCCGAGTGCCGCCTGGTCGTGGATTTCGAGATTCGCCTGGCCAGCGGCGGAGCGATTTGCACCAAAGGCCGCACCGAGCAGGCCGCGGTTCACGTGGCCGATGGCACCCTTGACTTGCGCTTGCCCGAATCCATCCGTCGGGCTCTGGGATCGTCCACCCGTGATGAAGGCTGACGGCGGACGCGGGGATTTGCGTTCGGCGCTGGCCGCGGGCTGCGCCTGCACCGCGGCCTGGGCCGAGGTTCTCGATCGCATCAACGTCTTTCCCGTTCCCGACGGGGACACGGGCCGCAACCTGGTGCTCAGCCTGTCGCCTCTGCGTGACCTGTCCGCCAGCGACGCCACGATTGCCGAGCGCCTGCTTCTGTCGGCGCGCGGAAATTCGGGCAACATCGCCTGTGCCTTCGTGCGCGCCTTGCTCGACGGCGCTGGCGGGGAAAATCTGGCGGCCCGCTGCGTTCGCGGCGCGGCCCGAGCGCGCACCGCGGTCGCCATTCCCCAGCCAGGAACCATGTTGACCGTGCTCGATGCCCTGGCTGGCGCGGCAGGGAACGGCTTGCCGGCGGCATCCGTGCCTGGCCTGCTGGCACAGCTTGCCCAAGTGGTGCGGGAAACCACCTCGGTGCAAGAGTTGCTGCGCCGATCGGGTGTGGTGGACAGCGGTGCACTCGGCATGCTGGTGTTCCTCGACGGCCTGCTGCGCACCTACCACGGCCTCGACGAAGCCGCGGGCGAGTTGGCCGAGTCCTTTCGCGCCTTGGTTCGCTTTGATCGACCCACTGAGCACATTGAGCGCGGCGCCGAGGAAGGCTTTTGCGTGGACGCCATCCTGCGTGTTCCCACTGGCCAGCGGCCGCCCGACGACGTGCTGGCCGGCATCGGCAGCGAGGTGGTGGCCCTGCGCGAAGGCGAGGTGTGGAAGATTCACCTGCACGCGCGCGACGTGGAGATTGCGCGCAAGGCGCTGGGCGGGCTGGGCGAGGTGGTGGGCTGGTCGTGGGACGATCTGGGCGAGCAGATGGCCGCCAGTCCGGCCGTGGCCAATGAGGGCGATGTGCACATCGTGACCGACGGGGCCGCTTCACTTTCACGGCGCGCAGCCGAGGCCCTGGGCGTGACCTTGCTCGACAGCCACATCGACTTTGGCGATCGCTCGCTGCCCGAGACCCGCCTCGATCCCGATGACGTCTACCGCGCCATGCGCCGGGGCGTGCGCGTGACCACCGCCCAGGCCTCGACCTACGAACGCCACATGCACTACGAGCGGCTGGCGGCGCAGTTTCGCAACGTGCTCTACCTGTGCGTGGGCTCGGTCTACACCGGCAACCACAGCGTGGCCTCGGCCTGGCGCGCCTCGCATGCCTCTGGCGCGCGCCTGACCGTGCTCGACAGCGGCGCCGCCTCGGGCCGCCTGGCCGTGGTCGTGCGAGCCACCGCGCTCGCCGCCCGCTCCCCTCTCCCCGCTTTGCGGGGAGAGGGCCAGGGTGAGGGGCCGCCGACATTGGCCGCGCTCGCCGACTTCGCCACCGCCGCCCTTGCGCGCGCCGAGGAGTACATCTTCCCCGAGCGTCTCGAATACCTGGCGCGCGGTGGTCGCCTGTCCAAGACCTCGGCGTGGTTCGGCGACGCTCTCCATTTGGCGCCCGTGGTGTCGCCGTTCCCCGATGGCGCGCGCAAGGTGGCCGTGTTGCGCAAGCCAGACGACCGCGTTGCATTCGCCTGCGACAAAGCAGCGCGTGCCTTCGCCACGGGTTCGCGCCGCGGCTACCTGCTGGCCGAGTACACAGACAACCGCGCCTGGGTCGAGGCAACCCTGCTGCCGCGCTTGCGCCAGGCCGCACCCGAGGTGGAAATCGCTGTCGGCCCGCTCTCGCTGACCACCGGCGCGCACACCGGGCCGGGCACCTGGGCCATCGCCCTGCTTGCCGATCCGCCCGCTACTTGAGCAGCTTGGCGAAGATGTCCGCGTCCACGGTCGCGGCCAGCAACAGGCCTAGGCTCTGGCGGTTGAAGACTTCCTTTGTGGGCAGGTCGCCAGCCGCGGTCCAGGTGTCGCCGGGCTTCGCACCCACGCCATCCGCGAGCTCGGTCGATTTGAATACCGACACGCCGGCCAGGATGCCGACGCCAAAGAAGGGGCGCACGGTCAGTCCCACGCCGAAGCCCTTTTGCAGGCGCGTGGGATCGATCCAGATCGTGGGGTTCAGGAAGCGGTCGCACCAGTCGAGCTCGGCCGGGTTGGTGCCACAGACATCCACCAGCAAGGTGATGATGGGCTTGGCCCCGGTGAACTCGCTGGGATCCACCACCACCTTGTCACTACCCGCGCCGCTGGCGCCTTGGCGATCGGCCAGCCCCACGCGGCGAGGTTTGCCGAAGTCGAAGCCATAACCCACGCTCCACTCGAAGCGGTACACGGGATCCAGGGTGATGGCGTTCGTCGTACTGCCGCCCGTGCCCTTGCCCGTGGGCGTGATCTTGTAGGTCAAGGTGCCGGCACACTGAAGCGGCTTGGGATAGGACGTCAGCACGAACTCGATGTCCGCCAATCCGTGCAGCTTGCCCACGTCGTCGAACGCATCTTTGTAGCTGCCGTACACGCGCACATCGGGAGCCTTCTCGCACGCGATGACCTCGACCGCGGCCTTGGCACCACTCGGCAGGACCAACCACAGCTCGACGCGATCCTCCTCGCTGGCGTGCGCCGGCATGGGAAAGGCAGGCGTGCCGTCGGGCAAGTGGTACAGCCGGTAGACCTTGCCGTGGACGCCCCCGCTGACCACGTGGCCGGTGATCTTCTTGTTCGCCAGCCAGGCCAAGGCCTGCTCGTTGAGCGGGCTCGCGTCGATCTCGCTGGCGGGTGGGGGCGAATCGACTTTGAGGCTGGGAGCCGCCGCGTCCTTGGGGGCAGGTGCGAGCAACTTCGTGCAAATTTCCGTCCCTTTGGCGTCCATGAGCGACAACTTGAGATTGGCGTACGTGCCGCGCGCGAGGGCGCCATTGGCAGCGTCGAGATCTGTCTTCGCGACTTCCTTGGCTCCGTCCAGGACCCGAACCGTCATAGGCTCACCCGGCGTTTGCGCCTTGCCCTTGCCATCCTTGACCGCGACCTTCACCACGTCGTCGTCGTCAGTCGTGGCCAGC
>Ga0302323_100000174_pt1 | contig 48418 bp, 34 predicted proteins | sample Fen_T0_3_FD_201950 | JGI IMG/M metagenome (GOLD analysis project Ga0302323, IMG submission 201950) | Peat permafrost microbial communities from Stordalen Mire near Abisko, Sweden - Fen_T0_3 | ecosystem: Environmental > Terrestrial > Soil > Wetlands > Permafrost | place: Sweden: Abisko...
CGGTCCCAGTCGTTCCGCCGGTGTCCTCGCCACCTACGCCGCTGTCGCCAGCTTCGCCTCCGACGTTGGCTTTGTTGCGATCGACATTGGTGATGAGCGAACACCCAGCCATGCCAAAGCCAACGGAAATCGAGATAACAGCAAGATTACGCCACGAGAACATCGGATACCTGCCTTCGCGACGGCGCAGGGCACGTCGCATACGCCCGATATTTCGCACGCCTGGCCAGTCGCAGGCAAGCGAAAGCCGCAACCTACCTTCTGCTCTGCCGGCTCGAGGTGCTAGACTCGGGCCCAATGGAACGCCTACGCACCGCTTGTTCCGGGCTTTTCGCGGTATTGTCGTTGCTGGCTTGGTGCAAACCGGGTTGGGCGCAGACGACTCAGCCAGACCCCTATGGTTCGCCGCCGCCGTCGGGCCTGCAGGCTGGCGGGCTCGCGCCGCCCGGAGTGGGGGCTTCGCCGTCCTCGAACAACTACGATCCCAACGCGGCCGCGCCGCAGCAGACGTTGCGTGAAGCCGACGACAAGGACTCGGGGCGCGGTCTCGAATTCGTCTGGCTTAACGCCGAGGCTGGCTACGAGCTTGTTGGGTTGCAGACCTTTTCGAAGAACAATCTGGTCGACGCAGGTTTTACCAAGACGACGCAGCAGGGTTTCTTGTTTGGTGCCGGCGTGGGCCTTCGCCTCATCTTCCTGACGATTGGTCCGAGATTTCGGCTCGGCACTTTCAGTGATTGGCAACTCTGGACCGCCGATCTCGAAGCGGGGTTGCACTTGCCGATTGGTCGCATCGAACCTTACTTCACGGTCGGCGGCGGATACGCCTCGATCGGTTCCTTCAATGTTAAGAACACGAACTACCAAATGCAGGGTGAGGGCGTCAAGATCCGCGGTTGGAATGCACGCCTCGGTTTCGGCATGGATATTTATGTGACCAACGTGGTCACCATTGGCGCCAACTTGACCGGTGACGCGCTGTTCTTGAAGCGGCCCACTACGCAGCCACCCACGGTACCTTGCGCCATTCCAGGCAACTGCACAGCTCAAGAGTTGCAGGCACAACAGGCCGTCACCACGATCTACCAAAACGATGGCACGAGCATTGGCGGTGGCATGACGGTCACCGGTGTCATTGGGCTGCATTTCTAGCCGTGATTGCGCGCGTTTGCATTTCCGGCTTGCTGAGCCTTGCGCTAGCGGTTCTGCTGTACCGGTGGATGAGAGCCGCCAGCGGTGTGCGCGGCAAACCAGCAGGCTGGCTTGCCGTCTCCGGAGCGGCTTTGGCCGTGCCGGTGCTCCTGCTCACGAGCTATATCCTCGATTCCTTGGGGTGGACCGCGTTGGTCAAGAGCAGTGGCGTGGGTATTGCCATGGCTGCGACCATGGGAATCAGCGTGCCCCTCGAGCAGGCAGTCCTGGTCGTGGTGGTATGGCCTTGGTACCGCGCTCATCGCCTCGACCGTTTAGGAACGGCGATCTCGGCTGGCGTCCTTGCTGCTGCAGGCTACGGCGTAGTGGCATCGCTTGCTATTGCCGCCACCGCGACGAGCGCTTGGGTCGTCACGCGCGTGCTTACTAGCTGTTTCACGCGGGCATTTGCTTCCGGTATATGGTCGAGCTGTCTGTCGTCGTCGCAATCACGCTACCGCCATTACTTTCCTCTTGCTTGGTTGTTGGCCGCGCTGCTCGACGGTTTCTTGCGACATCTGCTCGACGGTCGCGGCGCGGGTTGGCAGATCGTGGCACTTCCCCTGGTTCTGGCGATGGTGTTCAGCAGTTGGCAATTGCGCGAGAAGCTCTTGGGCCAGCGCGAGTCAATGCTGCCTGTTCGGCATGGTCGCCTTGGGATATTTGTCGATCCGCACAGTATCGGTTCGGTACGTGCCGCGTGGCAGCACGCGCATCGGCCGGCGCTCTTGCATTGGATTGTCGGCGGCGCGTTTGTTAGCTTTGGCGCCAACATTTTGGGGTTTGCTATCGGCATCGGGATTGCCCACCTGGTTCGGCTCGATTTGTCGCGGGTCAATGAGACGGACGTGGGCGCGATGGCGCCTTTGGCGTTACTTGGTGGCGCGGTGCTGGTCTCTTATCCACTCGCTGGGTATTTGACGGCAAAAGCGAGCGCGGCTGACAGTGTCTTCGAACCTGGTGTTGCCGCTCTCATCAGCATCATCGCGTTGACTGTGCTGCTATCGATTACGGCGCCTGTGACAATTGTACTTTGCCTTGCCCTGGCCCCAGTGGCGTTTGGTTTGGCCTGTCTTGGTGCTTGGTTGGGCCTTGGGGCAAGCGACCAGCACATTCATCCATGAGCATCCCAACGAGCCAAATCCTACTCCAACAACGTCTCAATCACGCGACACACGATGCGGTAGGGGTCGCGCACGACGTGGAAGTGGGACAAACGCTTGGACTCTTCTGGGTAGTAGACGCGAATGGGCACCTGCAAAATGGGTAGCCGCGCGCGTGCGGCGCGCAGGATGACTTCCGCCTCGAATGCGTAGCCCAGATCCTGACACTTCAGTTCCAAAATGGGAGTCACAGGGTAGCGTCGTAGACCACACTGCGTGTCCATTAGGCGTAGCCCGGTGAACAAGGACAGAAATCGATTCGAAAGGCCGTTGGAGAATTGATTCGCCGACGGCGCCCCATCGCGCGATAGGTTTCGGACGCCGAGGACAAGGGCATCGGGCGGCGCCGTCTGCCGGACGAGTCGAAGGATCTCGTCGACCGGGTGTTGCCCATCGGCGTCGGCGCTGACAACCTGTGCAAACCCGTTATTTTTTGCCCACGTCAAGCCCGTGTGCAGGGCGGCGCCCTTGCCGATGTTGCGAGAATGCTGGACGAGCGAAACACCCGCTGATTCTGCCACCTGGGCGGTAAAATCCGTCGAGCCGTCATCCACGACGAGCAAACCACAGCGCGAAGCCTTAAAGTCGGCGTGCTGTTGCAACTCGGTCAGTAACGGTCCGAGTTGGCGCTGGGCCTGGTAGGCAGGAATCACGACGAGCGTCGGCGGCAAAGTTCGGCCAGCGTAGCCGGGGAGCCGGAGCGACGCACCTGCAGTCGAGGGTATTTTGATAGAACTGACAGGACTTTCCGGCGTCAACGCGGATTATTACTCGGTTTTACCCGATGCCAGCGGACCTTCATCGCTGTTTCGCGCTAGGTAAACTATGCTTAGCGCGGGCGATGACACGGCAAGTGCGTTTGGGGGGGCACTGATCGTGCTCGAAATTGTGGCGCTGGGGTTTGCTGCACCGGAATTGCTGGCGCTGTCCACCGGGGTTAGTGCTAATGCCGCATATGGATGTCCGAGCGGCGCGTGATCACGATCAGGACCAGCTTCAGCAGTTGACCGAAGGTGCCAAGCGCGCGTTGCGACAGCAGTTGCGTGGGTTGCGGCAGGCTCTACCCGAGGCGGCAGCAGCCGCCCGCAGCCAGCGAATCGTCGCGCAATTGAGCCAACACCCGCGAATTCTGGCAGCACGCAGAGTCGCCCTCTTCTGGCCCATTCTCGACCGTCGCGAAATTGATCTGCGCCCATTGGATCGGCTCCTCCGCACGCGAGGGGCGACGCTCTACTATCCGTATATGCGAACAGCCGATGCCGGCGACGTGGAAACCGGATTTCGCGTTACCGCAAGTGCAGACGACCTGGTCATTTTTGCTCAACGTTTCGCGCAGCCGCCAACGAGTGCGAAAACAGCTGAACGCGCTGATATCGACGTCGTAGTTGTTCCGGCATTAGCGGCCACGGTCGAGGGCCATCGATTGGGCTATGGTTCGGGGTTTTACGACGCGACCCTGCCGGACGTGTGCCCACCGGCGTACAGCATCGTTGTGGTGCACGACTTCCAGCTGCTGCTGGAACTACCACGTGAATTGCACGATCGGGCCTGTGACGAAGTCGTGACCGACTAGCGCTAGCTTGCCGCGGCGCTACCGGCGTTTGGGGGCGGTGCTAAGGCCAGTCGCTCCGGACGAACGACAACTGGGACATAGCCCGTAAAGTTCGTGGCGATGGAAAGTCACAACGAAATCGTAACGGGTGGCGACCTGTTCCTGGAGCTCTTCGATCGCCGGTTCTTCGAACTCCACGATGATACCGCACGCGGTGCAAATGAGGTGGTCGTGGTGCGAAAGAGCTTCGCGCAATTCGTAGCGCGAGAAGCCGTCACCAAAATGTAGTTCGTTGGCGATACCACTCTCGGCCAACATTTTCAGCGTTCGGTAAACCGTAGCGTAGCCGATGCGCGGATCGCGCTTCTTAACGAGGGTCAGTAGCTCCTCGATGGTCAAGTGACTTTGGGCACTGACGAAGGTATCAACGATGACTCGGCGCTGTTCGGTCGAACGCAACCCTTGGCGTGCCATGTAGGCGTCGAGCGTCGTAAGCAGCTCGGCGACTTTGGGTTTGGTGTCAGCTGTGTCCTCGCGAGGCGACTCGGACGATGACGTGGCTTTCTTGATGGGCATCGGCCTAGTCCTTCGACGTAAGTCCTATGTTAGACCGAAGCCCGGGCAGGTGGCCACCGGCATTGGCATCGGTTGGCTATTCCCGTGTGGTTTGCCAGCGCAGCAGGGCGACTGCACTGCCAAGGAAACCGAGCATGGGGGCTACAGACAGGGGCACTATGGATAGGGCGACGAGCAGGGCGCCGAAACCACTGGAGCCCACAGTCAGCCCGAGACCGATCCGCGTTTCGGACCGGCAGCGGTGCGCTAGACGCAGTGCAAAGGCGGCGTCACGCACGTCATCTGTGGCCAACTGGATCTGCCATTCAGAGGAGCCGGAACCAGCAGTGACGAGCGAAACCGAGACGTTGGCATTGGTCAGAGCCGAATCGTCGGCGGGACTGCGGCCAATGACCGCAGTGATGGCTCCGCCATCAGCAAGGCGACGGATCTCGTCACCGCGATCTGTCGGCAAGACCTCGGCGCGCACGTGATCGATATCGAGGGCACGGGCCAAGGCTTCGCAGGTATCGCGCGTGTCCCCCGAGAGCAGGATCGGTTCAATGCCAACGTCGAGGAGGTGTTGAACTGCGGCGCGCGCCCCTGGACGTAACCCGTCTTGCAGCCCGAGGACTCCCACGAGCCTACCACCGGTTGCCACGAGTAGGACCGTTTGTCCCATGGCTTCGAGTTGCCCGATTTTCTCCTCGGCTAGGGCCACACTGACGTGCTCGCGCAACATCAGGCCGCGACTGCCAACGACGAGTGACTGCCCGTCGGAGGCAATGGCAGTGACGCCAAGCCCAGGACGATAGGTGGGGGAGCGAATCGCGTCAGGGCGGATCCCGCGCTGTCGAGCGGCACGCAGCACCGCCGTTGCCGTTGGATGCGCAGCACCGTTGTGCGCGCCCGCCGCCAGTTCCAGCACGCGTTCTGCGTTCAGTGGGCCGAATGGATCGATACTAGCGATTTCGGGTTCGCCAAGAAGTAGCGTTCCGCGTGCGCAGAACACCGCTGCGGTAACCCGGGATGCCTCGTCGATGGCTTCGGGGGCACGCAGTGCGATCCCGCGACGTTGCGCCAAATGAACGGTACGCGACACCCACCATGCGCCGATTTCGCTCAAGACCGTATTTGAAAAGACGATTTGCCCCGCAATCGCAGCGGCGAGGATCTGCCAAATCGTCTGGTCGGAGGCAAACGTCAATAGCGCACAAGCACAAGCGGTGATCGGGGCACCGCGTTCGGCAACCAATCGGCCAAGTCGCGCCGTGCTGGTGTGAAGATCGGCACGTCGACGCTCATCGAGTGCGAGCCGCGCCCAAGCGCGATCGTTGCCGGTCCAGCTGACGACTATGCGCAGGCGGCCGCGCTTGACGCTCGCACCCGCTACAATCGGGTCGCCCTCGCTGCGGGATGTCGTGTCAGTGGCCATGGCCCAGGGGGTTACGTCGGCTGTGCCAGCAACGATGGTACCGTCGGCAGGCACGACCTCACCCTCACCAACGACGATCTCCTCACCGGCGCGCAGGTCGCGTGCTGAGACACGCGTTACGTCCTCACCGACGATGCGATTGGCCTCTACGTCTAATGCCGAGGCAATGAATTGGCGCTCGGTTTGCACTTGCGCCCGCGCCCGAGCAGCCCAGCCGACATTCGCTGCAGTCGTCGCAAGTGCAACGCCGGCCAAGCTGAGTAGTGGGCTGAGCTCAGCCGGAGTCGAGAAACGCGCTACGGTCGCGAGCAAAGTGGCGGCGGCTGGCCCGACAAGCAACACCAAAGGGCTCAATGACGCTGCATCGCGGTGGGTGGTCGCGCCGTAGGTGACGAGCGCACCGAGGGAAACCCACGCGACCAAAACGCGTGACGTCAGCACGACGCCGTTGTCTCCGGCGAGTAGCAAGGAGATGGCGAGAAGCCCGCCCACGAATGCGACGATTAGTAACGCTGCGCCCAAGTCCTGCGAGGAGTGAAGGCTGCTTGCCTCGCCGACAGGAACACTTTCGCGTGGTTGCCACTGCAATGCCGGTTCGGTGACGAGCGGTGTCGGCGTGATTGCGGACGTGTCGGGCAGACGCACCACGAGTTCATCGACGACCTCGGCAAGCGCGCGTTTTTCGGCGTGATGACTGTCGAGGTGCGCCTTGTCCGGTTGGACCCGAACTTTGGTCGATGCCCTTCGCTCAGCGGCATTCAGCAGCGTCGGGCGCGGGGTGAGGATGGGGTCGAGCTGGGCGGGTCGATACTCGGCGCGACAAGTGGCACTGCAGAAGTAGCGAAAGCGGTCACCGAAGATCGCGACTCGCTCTGCACGCAACGGATCAACCGGCATGCGACAATGCGAGCAAGGTAGAGGCCCACTCTGCGCCATGGCACCGCCTTGAGCGTGCGTGGTTGGCGCGGAGTCTGGGCTATCGGTCATGAGTTGACCATGGCCCAGACGAATGCCGCCTTGGACGTATGAAGTCGGGCTTCGGCTTCGTCCCAAACATGGCTATTGGGGCCTTCGAGTACCTCGGATTCAATCTCTTCGCCACGATGGGCTGGCAGACAGTGCAAAACGACGTGATCGGGACGTGCGAGCTTCAAGAGTTCACGTGTGAGTGTCATCCCGCGAAATGCTTCGAGCCGATGCTGTTGGTCTTGCTCTTGCCCCATGCTGGCAAAAACGTCGGTGCTGACGACGTCGGCGCCACGCAGGGCCACCGACGGGTCCGTCGTCAGCTCGATGTGCGCGCCGAGGGCCCGCGCTGCAGAAATCGCTGCCGGTGCCGGTTCGTACCCCTTCGGGCAAGCAAGCGTCAAATCGAGATGCAAAAGGCCTGCGGCCTCGATCCAAGATGCCGCCATGTTGTTTCCGTCACCAACCCACGCGTACTTGAGACCGTCGAGGCGCCCCCGTACTTGTCGCACCGTCATCAAGTCGGCAAGAAGCTGCATTGGGTGGCCTTCGTCGGTCAAGGCATTGAGCACCGGGACCGTAGAATGAGCCACCATCTCGCGGAGGCGCGACTCGCCAGCCGTACGAAACGTAATAGCATGCACCATACGCGACAGGACCCGCGCCGTGTCGGCAATCGGTTCGCCGCGACCCATTTGCGATCCCTGGGTCGTCAAGACGATCGGGTGTCCGCCGAGCTCGACCACGGCAATCTCCAATGACAGACGCGTCCGCGTCGAGGCTTTCTCAAACACTAGCGCAACCGATTTGCCAGTGAGTGGCTGACGCTGCACTTGGTCTAACGCCGCCTGACTTGGTGCCGTACTGTTCCGCGCCGACTTAAATCGGTCTGCTGAATCGAGCAACGCGATGAGCCCGGCGGGGCCAAGATCGGAAAGGGTCAAGAGGTGGGGCATGGGGTCACCGCATTTAGCACTTCGTCGAGCCGGCGGATCCCCTCATCGATCTCCTCTTTGGTGATTGTTAGTGCTGGGGAAAACCTGAGCCCCCGTCCACCTGCCAATGTGAGCAGCAGGCCGGCCCCGAGAGTACGGTCGAGCACCGCTCGCGCGTCGACGCCCTCACGCAGCATCAAGACCTGCAATAGGCCTTGTCCCCGCACAGTTTCGACCAAATTTGGGTGGCACTCAAGCAGAGAGGTCAGGCCCTCGGTCAGAGCCGAGGCCTTGGCAGGAACTGCTTGAAGCAGGCCCTCTTGCAGGACATCAAGGACGGTCAAGGCTGCCACAGAGGCCAGGGCATTGCCGCCAAAAGTCGTTCCGTGGCTGCCTGGCGGCAGCACTGCCGCCAGGGCCTCCTGACAGAGCATCGCACCAATCGGGAACCCGCCGCCGAGCCCTTTAGCAACAGCCACTGCGTCAGCCTTCACGCCTGCGTGCTCGAAGGCAAGCCACTTGCCGGTTCGACCGATCCCGGTCTGTACCTCGTCAGCGAGCAGCAAGGTTTCCGTCTCGTTGCATAGCTCGCGCAGTGCACCGAGGAAGCCTTCTGGCGCAGGGATAACACCACCCTCACCCTGAATCGGTTCGACGAGGATGGCCGCCACATCGGGACCCATCGCGGCGCGCACCGACTCGATGTCGCCGAAGCGAACGTGCGTCGCGCCCACGAGCGGCCCGAACCCTTCGCGGTAGCCCGGCTGTCCAGTAACTGCCAAAGCACCCATCGTGCGACCGTGAAAGGAATTGCCAAAAGCAATGACGCGGTAACGTTGCGTTTGGCCCTGGGCCGAGAAGTGCCGACGAGCAAGCTTCAACGCAGCTTCGACGGCTTCGGTGCCGGAGTTGCAGAAGAGGGCACGAGCGAATCCTGTGACTGCGGTCAGTCGCTCCGCAAGGCGGATGTTCGCCTCGTTGTGGAAGTAGTTGGACACGTGCATTAACTTGCCGGCCTGTGCAGCAAGGGCCGTGACCATTCTTGGATGGGAGTGCCCCAAAGTATCAACGGCGATCCCCGCACACAGATCGAGATAGCGTCGCCCATCCGTATCGAACACCTCGCAGCCACGCCCTTCGCACAGGACGAATTCAGGCTTCTTGTAGTTTTGATACAGATTTGTTCGAGCGGCCTCGAGCAGTTGTGCTGTATGTGTCATCGCGGCAGGAGCCATACCCGACCGGGCCAGTCCCCACAAGGTCAGATCCATCGAATCGATTGGCCCGCCAGGCCATTGTTGCTTGAGCCGGGCAGCTACCGCCGAAGCGTCAAGATTCGGTCTGAAAATTCCGCGAATCCGCGGCCACGTTCAGCGTGGGTCAGATATTTCGGGGCACAGGTAGGGCGCCCCCGCAAGTTGCTGACGCCAACCGATATCAGAAATGCAGCGAATGCCGGTTCGTCATTTTCGCTGTCGCCGATAAAGGCATAGCGCGCCCGGGCTGCGGTCGCATCTTCCCCAAAGGCGTACCCGACAGCGCGGACGGCGCCAGCGGCCTTGTCACTGCCGTCGAAGCCTAAGTGAAGGTGGACGCTTGAACGGACCGTTCGCGCCCCGCGACTGCGCGCGAATGCTTCCACCTGATCCACGTCAGCGCTGGCCACTGCGCGTGTCTCGCCGATATCGAAGGTGAAGTCGGTGCGCCGCAAGTGTACGTCCGCGGCAGGATGGATGAAAGAGAAGCGCTGGCGAATCTCCGCAACAAGCTCATCGCGCCTTCCCGAACGGACCGCCCGTGTGGCTGGGTCAACCTCGTCCAGTACTTCGACGACGCGTCCGCGCGAGAACAGGGACACGGTCCCGTTTTCCGTCACCATACCGTCGATGGACCAAAGATTGGTGAGTACCTCGCCCCATCCCGATGGGCGCCCCGTTACGGCCAATAGTCGCAGACCTGACGCACGGAGGCGATTGAGCGCTGCGTACGCGGGTTCGGTCAGGACGCCGTAATCGAGCAGGGTATCGTCTAGGTCGAAGAGCACGCCCTTCAGACCACGGGCCGCTGCTGCATCAAGCTGTTCAATCGGTTTCACGGGTCAACCCTACTCGTGCGCGTTCGCACCAGGCAAGCCCATTACCCTGAGGCGTCGATTCCTGCGAGCACGGCACTGAGATACCAGCCTTCCGTAAAGGCGGCGAGCACTGGGTGATCGGCGCCTTGAAACCAGCGTTCGTAAACCCTGGGGCTGAGGCCCACGTCGCGTCCGCCAAAGGCCAGGGCTCGGGTGAGCTCATCGATACCGAGACTCGCCGAACACGAACAGAGTACCAAGATGCCGCCCGGGCGAGTCGCCCGGCATGCCGCGCCAGCGATGCGGCGCAGGCTGACAAAGGCCTTGTTGCGGCTGGCGCGATTGGGCGAAAGTTTGGGCGGGTCGCATACGACCAGATCGAAGCCGCCTTCTCGCCCGGCCCGAGTGAGCGCACTCTGCGCATCTTCGTGCTGATACTTGATTTTGCCGTTGACCTGATTCAGCTCGGCGAGGCGTGCTGCAGTCTCGAGTGCCACGGCACTCGAGTCGACGGCCACCACTTCGCTCGCACCACCCCGCGCCGCCGCGAGTGCGAATGACCCGACGAAGCAATAGGCGTCGAGGACCCGCTTGTTGTTCACCAACTGCTCGACGCGACCGCGCAAGGTGCGTTGATCCAGGTAAAATCCGGTCTTTTGTCCGACTTCGATCGGTAAATGATACTGAAAGCCGCGTTCCTTGAACCGGAGCTCTTGCAGATTTGAGTCGCCACGTACAATCCCGCGTTCAGCCGTGAAGGCCTCGAGTTTGGCAGTGCGCTCACTCGTTCGATCGAGGATGGTGCGACAATCGAGCAGACGCGTCAGTGCATCGACGATGATACCTTGACGCCGCTTCATACCAACCGTTCCGTACTGCACGACTGCCGTGTCGGCGTAAACATCGACGATCAGTCCCGGCAGATCGTCCCCTTCGGCGTTAACGACGCGGTATGCATTGGTTCGCTCACTTGGAAGGCCCAGCAATCGTCGTCGGCAGATCGCTTGTTCGACCTTTTTCACAAAGAACCCCGCGTCGAGCTCGACCTCGGGGCGCCGCGTGCAAATTCGGACGACGATCGCGGAACCCGGCGAGTAAAGGCCGCGGCCCAGCCAGTTGCCTCGAGGATCGACGACGTCGATCGGATCGCCAGCGATGGCGCCACCCTCGATTCGTGCGACGGCCTGCGCAAATATCCAGGGGTGGCCGGCCCAAACCGGCTGAACGTGACCAGGTAGAAGTGTGGCAGTGGGCACCGGGCAAACCTGCCACGCTTTTGGCGCAATGCCGCCGACAGTCGCAGTGGCATGCAACATCGTGGGGTCAGTGTTAAACGAAGACCCCCAATTCCGGCGAGGAACTGGGGGTCTTCGGATCCAGTCGTCGAAGATCAGGCTGATTGCCAGACCAACGACGGCGCCGGACTACGGCGCGTGTTACTGCACCAGATCTTTGAGCGCCTTGAGCGGCGTCGCGCGCACCTTCTTGCTTGCGGGCTTCGCCGGAATCGTGATCGGTTCCTTGGTGAAGGGATTGATGCCCTGACGCTCTTTGGTTGCGGGCTTCTTCACCACGCGCAGTTTGACGAGACCCGGAACGACGAACTCGCCGGGGCCCCGATTCGACAACTGCTTGCGAATCAGCTCTTGAATTCCCTCGAACACTCGACCAACGCTCTTCTTGTCGAGATCTGCAGCGTTTGCGAGCTCCGCGATCACTTGAGCCTTAGTTAGCCTCTTGCCTGCCATGCGCTTCCTCCTATCTACGTAAATTTCGCCAGACCCGTGATTGTCTGTCGTCCGTCTGCCTTCCCGAGCGGGTTTTTGGGGCTCGGAGAATTCGTCCAGAACTAAGTGACCGATAACAAGCCTTTTTCAAGCTTTCAAGAACAAAACGAAAGAAGCGATCGCCAATCAGGCGATTTTTACGGCGCCGTGTCGGCGAGTCATCATCAGCCCTATGCGGCCGGGCATGTTCTAAGGGGTCTGACGCACGTTTCCCGATACGACATTCCAGCGTGCCTTGTTGGATACTGTTTCAGGATTAAATCAATATTTTCAGATCGATATAGCCCAAATATAATGCGATTTATCAATAAAGACCCCCAACAACTGGGCATGCGTCAAGCTAAAAACGGCTGAGCGGACAACATTCCAGGTAGTATTACTGGAACCGACTCAATGGTCGCTTCTCCACGTGCAACCCCACTTGGGGTGACCGATTTCACGCTTGTGCGCGTGGGCTAGGTGGTGGTTCGACGCCTTGTTCTTTTGGTTGGCGCGGGCAACACGCGGCGCGGTACGCCCGATTCGGCGCGTTTGGCGGTGCGCACGAGTTGCCGCGTAACCGCGACCATGGCGCGTTTCTCTTCGGGGGTAGCGTGATCGTATCCGCACAAATGCAGCACACCATGCGCGAGCAACCAGCGCACTTCGGCTTCAAGCGTCCGTTTACGCCCCTGCGCCTGACGCCATGCCGTATCGAGCGAAATGACGACGTCGCCAAGTAGCCACCCACCATCAAGGTGGGCACCGCCACCTTGACCGTCGAAATGGAACGAAAGCACATCGGTCGGGCGATCCTTTTGCCGGTAGTCGCGATTGAGCTGTTGGATCGTTGTGTCATTCGTCAAAAGTACACTGAGTTCCGCTTCGGACCGTTCCAAGTGTTCGAGCATCGCATTGCCCCAAGCGCGAATCAGCGCCCGCGAGAATTCCGTAGACTTGGGGGCAGCGCGGCGAACAATGGTTGGCACGTTGAGAACATATCAAAGGCGTGTCGCCGCTGCCAGGTACCGCCTTCCGGATTCTCAGCGCCGCCGGTTCTGCCTTTCTTTGCTAGGTCCCGGCGTGGCAGTCGTTGTGGGCTCGAGCAGCACGGCAATGCGCTCGCTGAGTTCGACGCGTTTTGTCGAAATTGCGGCGCGATACGCCAGGATCTCGACCCCGTGCCGCGATGCCCAACGCAAGGCTTCCGCGTAAACCGGGTCAATTTCAGCGGCAGGTTCGACCGAAAGAGCGTCGGTGCGGTTGGCACTGAAAAGCAGCACGGCTCGGTTGCCGAGCTTGGCCTGGTTGACAAGTTCATGCAGGTGCTTGGTGGCGCGCTCGGAGACGGCATCAGGGAAAGCAATGCGACCGGGGCCCACCGCGAGGGTGGCACTCTTTACCTCGACGAAGCACTTCCCACCGTCTGCGCGAGTGAGCAACAAGTCGAATCGGGTGTGCGGATTGATTCGCGGCTCCGTCTGAATCTGCGAGTAAGCAGTGAGCTCGACCAGCGTGCCGCGCTCGATAGCTTCCTTGGCCAGGGTATTGGACGTCGTTGGGTGCAAGAAGATCCGTGTGCGTCCAACGGCGGCGATCTGCCAAGTGTACTTCAACTTTCGCTGCGGCAGATCGTCATGCGTCAGCCATACCCTGCCACCCTCGACGAAGCAGGTCTTCATCGAACCCGAGTTGGCGCAATGGGCGATGACAACGCGGCCGTCATCGAGCCGAACGTCGGCAAAGAATCGCTTGTAGCGGCGCAGGAACACCCCAGGGATGAGCGGTGAAGAAAACTGCATCGAATCTCAGCTGAGTGTGTGACGGAGCGCCGTTGGCGCGCAAGCTTTGCCAGGGGCGAGCTCGCGCGGCGAAACACTGCGACTTTGTGCGCGTTCGTGGGGCCAAGCCCTCGGCAATTCGTGCGCAGATTCTGCGGCGTCGTACCGCACGCTCTTCGGTCATGCTTGGCCCCATCGGATCTCTGCTCGTCGAGGCTCACCATGCACATGTTCTGTTTTCAGTGTCAGGAAACCAGCTCTGGTCGCGGCTGCACCTTCGGGGGGCATTGTGGCAAAAGTGAGGAGACAGCCAACTTCCAGGACCTGCTGATCTTCGTACTGAAAGGGATCGGCGTTGCAGCCGAACGATTGTCGCAGGCTGGAGTCGAACCGAGCAAACCGCTGGGTGAATTCTTGTTCGAGTCGCTGTTCATGACGATCACCAACACGAACTTCGACACCGAGCGCTTTGCCGATCGGATCGAGCAGGCCCTGGCGTGGAAGCGTCCCTTGCTTGAGGAACTCCGGTTGCGGGGGAGCGATGCAGGTCTGCCTGATCACGCCACTTGGGACGAGCTGGACCGTTCGCGCTTCGTCACTAAGGCCTATCGCGCGGGCGTGCTGCTTACCGAAGACATTGATGCGCGCAGCTTGCGCGAGACGGTGACCTACAGTCTCAAAGGGATTTGCGCCTACGCTCATCATGCGGCCTATCTGGGGGCCTACAACCCCGAAGTCACCAACTTTTTGGTGCGTGCGCTGTCGACGATCGCGCTTGAGACCGACATCGACAAGTTGTTCGAGTTGGCCCTCGAGTCCGGCAAATTCAACCTCGTGTCGATGGAACAACTCGACCGCATTCACGTCAAAACCTACGGCACCCCAGAGCCGCGACAAATATCCATCGGCGTGCGCAATCGCCCGAGCATTCTTGTCAGTGGACACGACCTGGTGGATCTGCTCGAGCTGCTTGAGCAAACCAAAGATTCCGGTATCGATGTCTACACCAACGGCGAGATGATTGCGGGGCACTACTACCCGCGCCTCTTTGCCTACGACCACTTGGTGGCCAATTACGGCAACGCCTGGTGGCGCCAAGATGTCGAATTCGCTAGTTTCAACGGCCCGATCCTCATGACCTCAAACTGCATCGTGCCGGTCGAGGATAGCTACAAGCACCGTATCTACACCACAGGCGTTGCGGGCTATCCCGGGATCCCACATCTTGACGTCAAGCTCCCGAATGGGCAGAAGGATTTTTCTCGTCTAATCGCCCAAGCCAAGAGTTGTCCGCCTCCGGTCGCACTCGACGAAGGTACGCGGCCTGGGGGGTTTAACCATGCGCCACTTTGGACCCAGGTCGACAAGATCCTCGGACTCGTGCAGAAGGGCGCGCTCAAGCGCGTCATTGTCATGGGTGGGTGCGACGGTCGGGACTCGAAGCGCGTCTACTACAAAGAAGTGGCCGAGCAGTTGCCCAAGGACACCCTCATCCTGACCGCGGGTTGCGCCAAATACGTCTTCTGGAAGCTCCCGCTCGGTGACATCGAAGGGATCCCGCGCGTACTCGACGCCGGACAGTGCAACGATTGCTACTCGTTGATTGCCTTTGCGGGCAAGCTGGCCAAACACCTTGGGGTCGGCGACATCAACGATCTTCCGGTTTCGTATCAGGTGTGTTGGTACGATCAGAAGGCGGTCGCCGTGTTCTTGTCGCTGCTGCATCTCGGTGTGCGCAACATTCGTCTCGGTCCGTCGTTTCCCGCCTTCTTCTCTGCACGCACCATCGAGCGCTTGCAGCGTGATTACGGGGTCAAGACCATCTCGACCAGCCAAGAGGACGTTGCCCAGATGCTGGCAGGCAACTAGACGTCGCCGTTCCGGCTAGAAATTCCTGGTGGATCCGCTATGACCCGATGCGGATGTCTCCGCAGCGTCGTTTTCCTGCTCGTCTCGCCCACCCCACCGCTGAGCCGCGGGAGCCATTGCCCTATTTCGTGACGGCCGCTAAAGGCACCGAGGGGCTCCTAAAGCAGGAATTGCGCGAGCTCGGCATTTGGCCGCTGCAAGGGGATCGGGGCGGAGTGCATTTCGGCGGTGGGTTGGACAACGCGTTTCGCGTTTGCCTGTGGAGTCGGATTGCCGTGCGCGTGCTTGAGCGCCGTTACGAGACCTGGGTGCGCTCGGACGACGAGCTGTATGACGTCATACGGAATCACGACGTCAGCGATGTGCTCGATCCGTCGCGGACATTGGCAGTCACCGCGATGGTCAAGAGCAGCGCTTTGACCCATTCGCAATTTGTGTCACGTCGGGTCAAGGATGCCATCGTTGATCGTCAGCGCGACCGCTATCATCGGCGTTCGGACGTGAACGCGGACGACCCTGACGTGCATTTCTTCGTGCGACTCAACAGGAACACACTGACACTCTATCTTGATCTGTCGGGCGAGCCACTGCACCGCCGCGGCTATCGCGACTCAGGTGGCACCGCGCCGATCAAAGAGAACCTGGCTGCCGCGTTGCTACGGCTCGCGGGCTACGATGGCAAAGTCCCACTCTACGACCCCTGCTGCGGCGCTGGCACGATTCTGTGTGAGGCGGCCATGATTGCGTGCAATCGCGCGCCCGGCCTAGGTCGGCCTGGGTTTGGTCTCGAGCGTTTTGCTCGCTTCGGCGCGGAGGCGCGCACGCAGTGCCGGCAATGGCGCGCCGAGGCAGAAAGCGCCGCGACCCCGCAGCTCGAGGCCACGCTTTCTGGCGGCGACATCGATCTCGACTCGCTTGAGCGTGCCAAAGGGAGTCTCCAGCGTCTCGGGGTCGAGGCCCGCTTGGCGCGTCGCGACGTGCTGCAAATGGAGCCGCCAGATCCGCCTGGTTTGGTCGTCACGAACCCCCCCTATGGTGTTCGATTGGATGGCGGCGAAATGTTCGATCAGCGACTTTCCCAGGCGCTCGCGAAATGGCAAACCCATCGCGTAGTCGTGCTGACCCAAGAGCGCGAGTTTCCGCGGCACTTTGGGCGCGCGCTTGCCTTCGAGCACACGCTCTACAATGGCGATCTCGAGTGCCGCGTGTTTGGCTGGGACGTTGGGCCCCATACCCGGGGCTAGGGCGCGACCACCACGCAGTGCCGTCCCTGCTGCTTGGCTCGGTAGCGGGCCCGATCTGCGTGTCCGAGCAGGTCCTCGAGCGCCGTTCGGCAGCCGGGACCGCGGATGCTGGCCACACCCAAACTCGCCGTAATCGAGATTGGACCCTTGGGTCCAGCGATCGCATGTAGCGGTAGCTCGTTGCGGATCCGTTCGGCGACGACGGTTGCGCCTGGGCCATCGGTACTGGGGAGAATGCAGAGGAACTCGTCGTCCGCAAAACGCCCCACCACGTCACCGGTTCTGAGGCAACTCATGAGAACTTGTCCGACCATGGCTAACACGTTGTCTCCAGTGGCATGACCCCAGGTATGATTGAGCGTATCGAGGTGGTCGACATCGAGCAGGATGACTGATAGGTGCTCCGCGGTGCGATCGGCGCGCGCCAGATCACGTGCTAGCGCCGCTTCCAGCGCCTGACGATTGCAGACGCCGGTCAATGGATCGGTGGTCGCGAGTACCTCGAGCTTGCCGTTGCTCTCGCGTAAATCGCTCTCGAGTGCTTCCTTCGAACGCACGGCTTTCTCGAGCGACGACACCAACGAGTCGTATTGATCGGTCAGGGCGGCCAAGCAGGTTTCGGCCTGCGTGCGCAAAGCGCCAAATTCGAGTTGGGGTCCAACCTGCCTGTCGAGCACGACTGCTAACTCCAAGAGCGCGGGTGGAATCGACTGGAGGATTGGGTCGAGTTCGCGCGGGTGGATGCCAACACAACCAAGGGCCTCCTCTGCGGCCGCTCGCGATGATTCGAAGAAGCAACTCTCGTACACGCTGGCGAGTCGCTCGGCGACCCAGGCGATGCGGCCCAACGATGTGGCAGGACACTCGGCACAGTGGTGACGCTGTATCGCGTACACGAACTCGGCTCCCATGTTGTGTTCGCGAACGAGCGACGCAGAGAGTTCAGTATGCTCTACGAAGCCAGCAGCGCGTTCCCGCAATAAGCGATGGGAAGCCGGTGATAGTGCGATGGCAATAGCGTGTTTGGGATCTTGGCGCGCACTTACGAGCAAGCCCGCATCGAGAAATAGCCCGACCGTGAAACACGCATCAGGTTCCGAATGCCGAATGTGGCGCGCAACTGTCTGCGCCGCGACTGCACGACGCAGACAGTTGGCCAAGAGCGGTTCACTTCCGGCGGTGTCGGCTGCCAAGTGCGTGACGACGAGGCTCAGTGCCAGGCTTCGTAGTCCGCGGATCCCCAGCAAGCTCGATGCTTGCTGGACGCTCGAGATGCGCCTACCAATGCCAATCACGGGATTGTTGACGTAGCCAATGATGCGCAACGCAAATGCCGGATCGGCGGTGGCCATACTCGCGAGTTCGGCGACCGAGATGTCGTCGCGCAAGGCTGCTTGAATAATCTGGGTGACGGCTGGGCTGAGGGGTTCCAATTTTTTGGCTCGCCTTACTGGTGTCGGCTCTTGCGACTCGTCTGCTGCTGGTGTGCGCATGGGACCTCGACCGGAGCTGCCGCGTGCGGCATACCTCTCGGGTCCAACGGCCAGAAGGGCGCACAGCATTACGGCAAGATTCAGCCCCGCCTGCTGTGCCTCGCCACCATGGCAAAAAGCACGCAAGTATCGCGCTAGACCACGGGCCGAACTGCTCGAAACTCAGTTGCTGGCACATTCCCAAGGACACGTGACGGCGCTACGTTGAACCACCGTGGCACGACCTTCACGTCCTCCCGGGTTCGATATGACGTATCGACCCACCGAACGCGTCTTCTTGCCGCCATGGTCGACCAGGCTTCCCGCGCTGGCCTACTTGGCGTTGGCGGCAACCATACTGGTCATCGTGCTCGTGGCCGAGCAAAGCCCTTCAAACTCAGTATTGTATGTTCGGCTCATCGAGCAGAATGCGCGGCGCATCATTACGCCGCGAACGTTCGCGATCTTGCTGTGCATTAGTTCGGCGTCAGCTGCGTTGCGCACGGGCATGCGAGGCGTGCGTATTCGTGGCGATGGGGTTGAGTATCGCGACATCGTTTCGTTGGTGTGGCCCAAATTGCGGCGATACCGCTGGCCTCAGGTTGACTGCATCGTACTCGACATTCCTGGTGAGATTGCGATTGACCTCTGGGACGGGTCGCGCGCGTTTCTGCCTCGGGTGGACGATCGCGAAGGGTTGGCCGCGACGCTGGAAAAAGTGGCCGCAGCCCGCGCAATTCCGGTTCGTGGTGGTGTCGGCCTCGATGAGATCCCCGAAGCCGAAGAGCTCGAAGAAGATCCAGCGATCTAGTGTCGAATGGCGCGTTAACGGCGCCCGCGTTTTGGTGAACGCTTCGAGCGAGCAGGTTTTGGCACGGACTTGGTTTTCGTCGCCGAGCTCGGCGTTGAACCAGTTGCGGTGCGCTTGGTTTTGCCTGTGGCTGTTCGGGCTTTGGGCACGCGTGGTTTGGTCAGGCCCGGTTTGGTCGTGGCTGGCTTCAACTTGGTCGAACTGCCCTTTTGTTGGTTCGACACCTCGGCATTCGAGGGGTCGAGTCGCGTGAGTTGGGCTTCAAGAACTGCCACCCTGTCCCTCAACGCGGTCAGATCGTCACTGAGCCGCTTGGTGGCGCCCGCGTCGCGACCACCTAGATCGCGCAGCGCCTCACGGAGGCGTCGTTGAACGCGCGGATCAGGTTCGAGCTCCAATTGTGTTGCCAATTTACCGAACGCTTCGGGTTGTCCCAACAACAGCAGGGCATCGACCACGTCGGCGCGCAGATGTGGGTCGGCATCGTCGAGCAGTAGTTCGAGCTGTTCGCGCGTTTTGCGATCGGTTCCAATGCGACCGAGGGCGAGGACTGCTGCGCGCCGCCCACGCGCCGCTGTTCCGTAACGAGTCTGTTCGATCAGCGTTGGTACGAGCTCTAGGTCGCGAAACGCCGCCAATCCATCAATTGTGCCCGAGCGTACGATATCGGCCCAAGAAGATTGTCCAAGCCTTGCCAACAGCAGTGGCTTGGCATCCGGTTGGCGGCTGCGTCCGAGGGCGCGACAGGCTTCTGACACGACCAAATAGCTCGGATCCCCCTCGACAAGCTTGGTGAGCGCGGCGCTGACCTCGGGCACGCGAAATTGCCCGAGCGCGGCCGCAACGGCGCGACGCACCTCAGCGCGATCGGCGCTGACGCCAGCACACAGATGCGTGACGGTTTCTGGAGTCCGGGTCTTGCCGAGGGCGCGAGCGCACTCGATACGCAGCATATAGGGCTGCGCCGCATCGACGAGTAGGCCGTGCAGCAGTTTCAGACTCGGCGAATCGCTGCGGCTGCCGAGCGCCGTGGCCGCCAAAAGCCGTGAGCGCAGCGGACCATCGGAGGTGAGCAGTTTCCCTAGCCAATCGAAGCCCAAATCGAGCTTGATCGGAGCCGCTATACGCAGTTCGGGATCGAACGCAATACTCTGCGGACGTTGAGCCAGCGCAATCACCATGGATTCAACCGGTTGCCGCGATTCGCGCCGCAGACTCAGCCATTGCCCCTCGGCTGTTTGCACCCGCACTTCGAAAGGAATCGAAAAAGGGTCGTTACGTGAACCCTTTGGCTCTTGCTTAAGGGTAATGACGAGACGCCCGGGTTCAAAACTGGCCGACACGGTGAGCTCCGGATGTCCGGAACGGTAGAGCCAATCGTCGAAGAAGCGATCAAGTGATTGCCCGCTCACTTGCTCACAGCAACGCTGTAGCTGACGGGTTTCGACAATCCCGTTTTCGTTCTGTCGGACGTAATCACGAATGCTCGCCCAAAACACGTCGTCGCCGAGGCGCCGGCGCAACATGTGCAACACCAGGCTCCCCTTCTCGTACAAGTGACGGTCGAACAGATCAATCGGTGCTTGGTAATCGCGGCACACGATGGGACGATCGTAGCTTTCGTTGAATTCACCGAGGTAGCTCTCGAGGTCGCGCAGGATGAACCAGTCGTATTCGTTGCGACCAAGCCGGGCTTCCCGCTCCACTTGCTCGAAGTACGTCGCGAAACCCTCGTTCAGCCAGGCTTCGGGCCAATCACGGCAGGTCAAAGTATCGCCAAACCACTGGTGCGCGAGTTCATGGGCCACCAGCGAGCGACTGTCGACGTCGATGACCGCTCGCTCATCGAGTAGTACGTGTTCATACAGCGTCGTTGCCGTCGTGTTCTCCATGCCACCAAAGATGAAATCGTGAACAACCACCTGGCTATAGGTCTCGAACGGGTATTCGAGGCCAGTCTTTTGCGAAAACAACTCCACCATGCTGGGCGTGCCCGCAAGACCACGCCAGGCATCGGCCTCACGCCCCTCCGGGACGTAGTAGCGGATCGGCACACGCTTGCCTGAGGGCAAGATTGCCGGTCGATCCTCGAGGATGGAAAACCTTCCAGCGACTAACGTGACTAGGTAGCTCGGGTGCGGACGATCGAGTCGAAAATGGAAGACCGAACAGCGCCCATCGTCAGCACCGAGATCCTGTTCGATGCAGGTGCCATTGGACAATGCCACCCAGTCTCTCGGTACCGAAACGATGAGCTCGGAAGTGAGCTTCATGTGTGGTGCGTCGTGGCAAGGGAACCAGTGTCGCGCATCCTCGTCTTGGCATTGCGACCAAACCTGTTGTGGTCGCCCAGGGACGGCCGCATCTGGTGTCAAGAAATACAGCCCGCGGCGCGGTGTGGCGCGGTAGTCGATTTCGACTTGAGCGTCTGCGACGTCGAGCGGCACGTCGATAAACAGGTGGTCGCCATCGTAATGATATTTGGCGTCCGTTGGCTGTGCGCTGGACACGAAGCGCACCGACTCGATCTCGAATCCAATCGCATCGAGCTCAAGTGTCGTGGCATCGCGGTCGACCCGTGCGAAGGCGAGCGTCGCTCGGGCATCGATACTGCGACTCTCGATGCAAAGCGTGATGTCAAGTAGCTGATGGCGAAGTGTAAATGGCCGGGGCCGCTCGTAGCGTCGTTCGGTGCCGCTCAGCACGAATCGGGAGGGGGCATGGGGGCCACAGGTCGAGTCGATACCTTGAAAATGCATGGGATCAATCTGTCGATAGCTGGCTCGTGGAAAAGTCGCAAGTCTTGAACTAGAGTCCGGCCGTGCCCAAGACCGTCACCGTGACCGGCGAAGTTGAACGTGTGACGTTCGAGAACGAGAACACGGGGTTTCGCGTACTGCGGCTGGGTCGGCTCGAGGGTGATCTCGGGCGTCGTGCGCGGCTGGTGGTGGTCGGAACTGCCCCCGCGGTCGGTCCGGGCACTCGTGTCCGTGTTACCGGGCAACTGATCGACGACCAACGCCACGGTGAGCAACTTCGGGCCGACAGCATAGTCTTGTTGCTGCCCGAATCGCGCGAAGGGATTGAGCGTTACCTGGCTTCGGGGGTCTTACCTGGGGTAGGAGAGGTTCTCGCGAAGCGAATTGTGGCGACTTTCGGCACTGAAGCCCTCACGGTGCTTGACGGGCAACCCGAACGGTTGACGCAAGTGCCGGGGATCTCCGCCAAGCGGGTAGGAATTATCAAACGCCATTGGCTCGAGCACCGCGCTGAGAGCACGACCCTAGTCCTGTTGCAAAGTCATGGCGTAACGCCGCAATTGGCACGGCGCGTGCTTAAGACCTACGGCGAGAAGACCGGCACCATCGTGCAGCAGTACCCCTACCGATTGGCGCTCGACGTGTGGGGTGTTGGGTTCAAGACCGCCGACAAGATAGCGGGCTCAGTGGGCATTGGGCGTGAGCACCCTGAACGGCTCGAAGCCGGGGTTCTGCATGAGCTCTCAAGCGTGTCAGAGCACGGACACATTTACGTCGAACGCGATGCGCTTGTTGGCCAAGCCGCTACCATGCTCGAAGTCGACATCAGTCTCGTCGAAGGCGCAGTCGATCGGCTGTGGGCTGGCGAGCGAATCGTTGTCGAGGATGGAGCCGTGGCGCTTTCTCGGTTAGCTGCCGCAGAGAAGCGCTTGGGCATCGCGTTAGCGCGCTATCTGACGGCTTCGGTCGCGGCGCTTGCGGGTGTAGAGCGGGCAATACGGCACTTCGAGACTAGTGCCGGACTCGAGCTGTCGGCGCAACAGCAGGCGGCAGTTGCGGCAGCGGCCGAACAACGTGTCGTGGTCATTACCGGTGGTCCTGGTGTGGGAAAGACGACATTGGTGCGCGCGATCGTCGAAGTGTTCGAGTCAGCAAATATCGATGTGCACTTAGCAGCACCGACCGGACGCGCAGCGAAACGATTAAGTGAAGCAACCAGACGCGAAGCCTCGACGATTCATCGCCTACTCGAGTTTGAGCCGCGCGGGGCGACCTTCAAGCGCAACGCGAGTTGCCCATTGGACGACGGTGTGGTGCTTGTCGACGAGGCCTCGATGGTCGATCTAGCGTTGGCGTTGGCACTGGTCGAGGCGCTGCCCGCGCGCGGTCGATTCATCCTCGTCGGCGACATCGATCAGCTGCCAAGCGTGGGCCCTGGCGCGATCCTGCGGGATTTGGTGAGCAGCCACGTCGTTCCGGTGGTTCGCCTCGATACGATCTTCCGCCAGTCGAGCCAGAGTCAAATCATCAAGAATGCCCATCGATTGCAGCAGGGGCTGGTACCTCTGTCTGTTGCGACCGATCCAAACTCAAGCGATTTCTTCGTCGTTGAACGACGCGACGCGGAACAAGCGGCAGACGATCTCGTGCACCTGGTCACCAAACGCATCCCTGACCGGTTCGGCTTCGACGCGCGGCGTGATATTCAGGTGCTGACGCCCATGCACCGTGGGCCGGCAGGCACGATTGAGCTCAATCGCCGTCTTCAGCAGGCACTGAATCCAGACGGACCATCCATACCGCTTGGCGGCGCCACTGTTCGCGTAGGCGACAAGGTCATGCAGACGCGCAACGACTACGAGCGCGAGGTGTTCAATGGCGATATGGGTTGGGTCGTCGCGATGGACGTCGAGGAACGCGAGCTCTCGGTCGACTACGATGGGCGCCAAGTGCACTACGAATCCGACGACCTCGATGCGCTCGTTTTGGCCTACGCTATTAGTATTCACAAGAGCCAAGGCAGTGAGTATCCGGCGGTCATCGTCCCGATTCTGACTACCCATTTTGTCATGTTGACGCGCAACCTGGTCTACACTGCCATCACACGCGCGCGTAAGCTTTGCGTGCTCGTGGCCGATCCGCGCGCGCTACGGATTGCCGCGAGCGAGGATCGCCGCGAGGCCAGGTTCACGCGCTTAGCCGAGCGGCTCAAAGCCGAAGTTGGTTCCCCGCGGCCACTTGATTGACCGCGTTTATGACGTAATTGCGCCGCCATGAACAAACATCGCTGCCAGAATGCGTCCGATTTCCGCGTGTGCCGCGACCAACCTGGCCCTGGGTGATTGGCTTTCGCTCAGGTAGGCGGCAATGAGGATCGGTGCGCGATTCGGCGGCCAAGCGATAGCCACATCGTTTTTTGCGCCGTTGTTGCCGGAGCCGGTCTTGTCGCCTACTTGTGCAACACCGCCCACAGCATCTTGGCGCCGATCACGAACAGCATGAAGGCAAAGCCGCGTTTGAGCTTGGCGGGGTCCATATTCGTTGCCAACCTGGCACCAAGTGGCGCCGTGAGCACTGAAAGGAGCGCGATTCCGATCAATGCTGGCACGTGCAAGTATCCGAGCGTATGCGCAACGTCAGTTGAGGCGCCTCGGCCATTGAGGCCATAGGAGATGGCGCCTGAGACGGCAATTGGGAAGCCAATTGCCGCACTCGTACCGACAGCGCGGCGGGTTTCGACGTTGCACCAGAGCATGAACGGTACGGACATCGAACCGCCGCCGATCCCCACAACACCCGAGACCCCGCCAATCAGCGTGCCGGCCACCGTCGAGCCGAAGAGATTTGGAACGGTGCGCGTCGGACGCGGCTTGATGCCGGATAGCATTTGCAGCGCGACGGTCAGGAGAAAGACGGCGAACACGGTCTTGAGCGTGGAGGTGCCGAGGTGGGCCGCGAACGTACCGCCGAGATAGGTTCCGACCAGAATGCCCGGGGTGATCCGCGCCACGAGCCCCCAGTTTACGTTGCCGTGCTGGTGGTGTGCGCGAGTGCTCGACAGGCTGGTAAACGCGATCGTGCCGAGTGACGTGCCGAGTGCGAGGTGTAACGTGGCCTCGGGGGCGATCCCTTGCGCCTCGAACAAGTAGGCGAGCGTCGGAACGATGACGAGGCCGCCACCCACGCCGAGTAGCCCTGCGAGCGTGCCCGCAACGACACCGAGCCCAAGGTACGACAAGTAGAAGAGCAAGGTGGAACTCATGGGGTACGCATTTCGAATGCCCTACATTGGAGCAAGGCGCGTTGCATTTGCCACAGCTGCCGACAAGGTACCAGGTGTTACGTACATGGCTGCGCAAGGCTTGACCTGCGCAAAGTACGGCGTCACGCGAAACCGGAAAAACGAGACTGGGCCCTGGCTTGTTCGATACGGAACACGAGTCGAGTGGTTGCACGTGTGCGAAATGAATCATCGCTCACTTGCTTGACGATGCACGATGGAACCCTCAACCTCTTTAGGTTCTTGCCGTATACCCCATCATGAGGACCCTTATTCGCATCGGCATCGTTGGCGCAATGACCGCGTCGATTCCGGCCTTCATGTCATGCGGAACTGACGAGGGCTCACCCCGTCCGCCGATGTACGTCGTGCAGCCAACAGTACCGAGCAACGACGGTGGGACAACGCAAATTGATGTGTGTAGCAGCCCAGGGCACGCGGGTTGTCCCTGTGAAGACCTGGGAGTGACTGTCGACTGCGGTCAGATCGAGTTCATCAGTGGCGACTACGTCACCTGCGTCATGGGTCAATCCCTGTGTGAAGGCGGGGTTTGGGGGGCTTGCACGGGCAACCGCATTGTGGCTCAGAGTTTACACGGGCACGCGTTGACCCCTGCTGGCAAGCGCGTGCTGTCTACGACCAGCAGCGCCTGCCAAACGCCCTGCGATCCACGTTGCACGCAGGTCGTTGGGCAAACTTCAGACGTTGACGCCGGCACATTGACGATCAACGACGCAGGCGTAACCTTGACCCAATCGATCGGGTCCGGGCCCGGCACAGGTCCATGTAAGGGCCTCTGGTGCAACGTCGACGCCTGCCCCAGCCAGCCAAAGACCAGCATTTCAGGCACTGTCTACGATCCGGCGGGCAAGGTGCCGCTTTACAACGCTTACGTCTACATCCCGGTCGATCCGGCTCTGCCGCTACCTGCCTTCACCGAAGGTGTTTCTTGTGATACCTGTGCTGGAGCGACGGACGTTTCGGCCGTTGCCGTGGCCCAAACCGGCGCGGACGGGAAATTTACGCTCAAAAACGTGCCGTATGGCGACAACCTCATCCCGCTCGTCGTGCAAATGGGCAAGTGGCGACGCAAGACCACTTTACCCAGCATCAAGCCATGCCAAGACAACTCGATCGCTCCAGCCTACACTCGCTTGCCGCGCAACCGCAGCGACGGCGATGGTAACAAGGCAGATATCCCACGCATGGCGATTGCGTCTGGTGACGCGGATCCTTTCGAGTGTTTGTTGCTGAAGGCAGGGATCGATCCGGCTGAGATCGATCTACCGAGCAAGAACCCGCGCATCGACTACTATAAGTATAATGGCATCGATCGCGCGCCGGGTGGCGCGCCAGCGGGTTCGACTTTGACTGGCAGTGTCGACACTCTCAAGAAATACGACGTCGTGCTGTTGCCCTGTGAAGGCGCCGAGAACGCCCACAACACCCAGGCGCCCAACATCGTCTCCTACGCGAACCAGGGTGGTCGCGTTTTTGCGACCCACTACGGTTACGTGTGGCTCGCTACGCCGTCTTCGTCGAAGACCCCGGCCAACTTGACCTCGTTTTACGGCACAGCGAATTGGAAGTTGGGCCTTTCGGACTATAGCGATCCGACCACGGCCTACGTCGATCAAACCTTCCCCAAAGGGACGGCCTTCGCCCAATGGTTGCAGAATGTTGGTGCGACAACCACATTTGGCAGGCCTGTCATCAAAGAGCCGCGACACAATGCCTTGTCTGCAATAAGCCCCAGTCAGCGTTGGGTGTACGCTTCAACGAGCAATTCCACTGCCGCGTACCGCGATTGGCTGTTGAGTATGACGTTTAACACACCGATTGGTGCAGCTGCATCTGCACAATGTGGTCGCGTAGTATTCTCAGATTTCCACGTATCTGCCGATGCCTTGGTGAGTACCAGTAGTACAACTTGCGCGGCGGATACGGATTGTGGTTTTGGTGCCACCTGCACGCCTGCAACTTCAGGGACCTGCGCACCCAAGACCTGTACGGCAACGTCGAACTGCAGCGCCGGGTACACTTGCAATGGTGCAGCCATTGGCAATTGTTCGACCCAAGCTTGCTACGCGAACTCGAATTGCGGCACTGGGCGCACCTGCAATGGTGGTGTTAGTGGCACCTGCGGCAAAGCCTGCAATCAGAAGTCCGACTGCGGGAATCAATGGTGGCAAGCGTGCAACGGCGGCACGCTCGGAACCTGCTCGGCGTTGTCGTGCCACCTGGACGGTGATTGCGGGGCAGGTACCTGCAACGGTGAAACGATTGGTAATTGCGTGCCGGCGGCCACGAGCTGCTGGGCCAATGCCGACTGCGCGAGCCTCAACGCCAGCGCCACCTGTGGCGGCGTGGTGACTGGCACCTGTTCCACTGGGTGCTTGAAGAACGCCGATTGCGGCACCGGTACCTGCAGTGGTGCTGGGGCGGGCAAGTGCCAATTGGCCACGCCAACTAGCTGCTTCACCAACGCGACCTGTACGGCCGTCAACGCCGGTTCAAGTTGCAGCGGGGCGGTCGTTGGGCAATGCGCTACCGCCACCTGCAAGCAGAATTCGGACTGTACCTCAGGCACCTGCAACGGCGCGACCGCAGGTAAGTGCCATAAGAACAACACCACGAAGAACGCCTCGGCGTGTTGGAGCGATAGCGAATGCGTTACCGCTTACGGCAATGGCTATGCATGCGACAATCCTTTGCAAAAACTAGGCTTCTGCGCTTGCACCGCGACCAGCCAATGCGGCGCAACCGGCGGCACTTGCGGCGGAGCCACTGCAGGGGCTTGTAAGGTGGCGGCCTCGAGTTGTTTGGCGAACACGGATTGTTCGACCTACGGTGCAGGGGCTACTTGCAGCGGCGCTGTCAACGGCACCTGTCCTGCGAAAACCGGTTGCACGACTGACGCGTTCTGCGGTGGCACGCGTGTCTGCAACGGTGAGAGCGCAGGGACCTGTACCGGGCCCACCAAGACTTGTTGGGCGACCAGCGAGTGCAGTACCCTCGGCAACCAATATTCCTGCCAAGGGGTAGTCAACGGCGCGTGCTCGTCGGTGAGTTGTAGCGACAACACTGATTGTGGCGGCGGTTCGCGAACTTGCACTGGCGCCACCAAAGGCCTCTGTTCGGGTGCGTCGGGTTCCTGTGGTTCGGATAGCGACTGCAGTCTCGGCAACAGTTGTATTGGCGGAGTGGCTGGCACCTGTTCGGCTGGGACCTGTTATGCTGCTAGCAGTTGCGGCACTGGCGGCACTTGCACGGGCGGCACGCAGGGGGCTTGCCAGAAGGCCTGCACGGCCAGCAGCCAATGTGGCACTTTGACCTGTACGTCTGGGTACTGCCAGGGCTGCACCGCCGACAATCAATGCTCGAGTGGTACCTGTGTCGGCGACTCCCCTCGAGCTTGTTCGACGTCGAGCAACATGTTCCCGCTCACGTGCCGCAATGGCGATCTGAGCGGACAAGAAAAGTCCCTCGAATTCATGCTGTTCGACTTGTCCGCCTGTGTTTCGCCTGACAGTTGGGCGCCGCCGGTGCCCTCAATTAGTTATGCACCGGTCACCTTTGCACTCGATTTCAATTCGAGTTGCGACGCAAATAAGTTACCGGTGTGGCGCGAGTTCAATTGGAAGGCTGAGCTCCCGACCGGAACCAACATCACCCTCACTGCGCAAACTGCAGACACGATCCCGGCCTACGCCACGGCGCAGGTCGCGCCATTGGCAACCACCACGACGTCGACCGTGGCACCGGGCTGGGACACGGCGATCATCGAAACCTCCGCTGCTGGCGCATTCCAGTCAGCCGTACCAACAATTGCGTCGCTTTCGAAATTGCGGGTCAACGTGACGCTCAACCCGAGTTCGGACAAGAAGGCCGCACCGACGTTGGTGGCGTGGCAGGTTGCCTACGATTGCATCGACCGCTTGTAGTGCCAAAAGGTGATTGCATGAGCGCCAGAGTGTATCCGCGCCGCCCAAATGCAGCTGCGCGCCGCGGTGTTGGCGCGACGCGCAGACATCAAGCAGAACGCTTGGCGCTTTTTACTGAGAGATCGAGAAGCTCTTCGACACCGTAACTGGGTCGCCCGTGAATGCCGGCACTTTGGCGCGCTTGAACACGCCCGAGACACAGCCCCCAACCGCCGTGCCACCAAAGGGCCCCGAGACGATGTTGGCGGTAGTCGCTCGCCCACTCGGAGCAAATGTCACTTGCACCTTGCCTGTGCCGGTTGGGCCATCAGGTTTCTTGCAGATCGAGGTTTGCGCTGCGGCTACTGACAGGGCCTGGCTCGCCGCCCCCGTGTTGAAGCTCGCGACGCCACTCGACACTGGGCCCGTGGGTTCGGCTTTGGGCTCCTTTTTGGGTTCGGCTTTGGGCTCCGTCTTGGGACCGGTAACCGCGCCAACCTTGGGGCCACCGGCTCCAACGGCCGCTACCTTTACCGTCGAGGCTGAGGCAGCCGAGGCAGCTGGGGCAGCTGATTCGGCCGGCTTCGGGTCAGCGGCGACGGGCTTTGGTGGTTCAGTGATCGCCACGGCCACAGCCGCCGAGGGGACCGCCTTGGCTGCCGCAATGGGTTCGGGCTTGCTCTTGGTCATCGCAATCGCGATCCCGGCAACTGCACCGACTACGACTATCGCAGCGACCGCGCCAATGATAAGGCGCTTGGTTTTCTCCTTCTCATTGGCAAACGCCAGCGCTTCAGCAGTCATCGGTGCCGGCGCCACCGATGGCACAGGTTCTGGCTTTGGCTTGGGCGGCGGCGGTGCGGGCGCGGTGAGCAGCGACTGGTTGGTGGAGAGCATCAGCGGACCCGCCATGGGGCCAGAAGTCATCGCTCCTGCGGGCTCGGCCATCAAGTCTTCCAACTTCTTGCGCGGCGTTGCCGGGGCCTTCTTTCCCGATGCGGGCTTCGCTTGAGAGGGCGTCGGTGCAGCCGTGATGCCGGCCTTGAGCGCATCCAACGAGAACAAGACACTGTTCTCGTTTCGAGCACCTGTCTTCTTCTGCGCCGCGTCGTCATCGTCGTCCGACACTGGGACATCGCTTTCCGACCCAGCGGAATTCGATGCGGCAAACAGATCGTGCGCACTCTGCGGGCGCTTGGCGCCTGTCGCTCGCGCCGCGGTTTTCTTGCCTGACACTTCCGGTACGACGGAAGTGACGACACCATCGTGAGCTTTCGTACCCCGGCTTGCTGTCGGCAACGCCTTGGCTCTTGCCGGAGTTGAAGCGGGAGGCGCGTCGGTGGTCGAGGCGAGTTTTGCAACGGAGGGATTCGCGGCGCCTTGGTGCTTGGTGGCTTCGACGGCTGCCATCAAGTGCGGCACGTCTGGGATCGCCAACCAGTCGGTCATTCCGTCGTGCCAAACATAGACCTCACCCGCAAACTCGCCGGACAGGTAGCCCGCCACGACCTCATCGGTGTTGAGACTGCGTTCGTCGTTTTCGGCAACGTTGACCGACCAAGTGATGCCGTCGGAGGCTCCGGGCGTGGCGTGACTAGGTCCGCTCTTGCTCGATGCTGTGGCTGGCGACGACTTGGATTCTTCGTGCGCCGAGGCGCCGCTTATTCCATCGGCGCCGGCGTTCGCGTGGGTGCCTTCAAGGGCCGCATCGTTTGCATCTGGCGGAGGTGGCGGAATAGTACCGTTGATGAGGATCTGTCCTCCGCAGGACTTGCAGCGAACCTTCACCTTGCGGCCGACAACCTTCTCGTCGGCGATCGTGTATTTAGAGTCGCAAGCAGGACAACTGACTTTCATGGGGAGCGCTCTCCTCGGTCGCCGAAGTGGTGGTTTCTGTCCCACGCCCCTCGACTCGAGATTTTCGCGATAACGTAACGTGGCGCAACTACAAGGCTAGAGATGCTGGGTTCCGGGAACGGAATACCTCGTACCGGTCTTTTCTGGTAGACGGCAGTCGCGTCAAGCGAAAAAAATACCTGCCACTCTCGCCGGATTACAGTGTCAGTTGATCGGGACCAGCGCTGCACCATCATTGCCACAGAATTGCAGCTCAGTGCTGTAGATCGTACCGCAGACTGGACAAATCCGCTTTTGAGCTGGCGTTGGCGGGGCCTGGCGAGCCGCCAGGGCCACTCGAGGGACCAGCTCCTCGTCGTGGGTCGGGCAGAGGGTAATGCCCGGATCGAAGCCCTGGCCGCAAACTGGACAGACTCCGCCGCCCGGGACTTCCAGTGGGCCATCGGCCTGCAAAGGTAAGAGGAGGCTGCCGTCCACGGCGCAGAACTTCGTGTGGGCTGGGTATTCTTGGTGGCAGGTTGGGCAGATGAGGCTGCTCGGGCGAAGCGTCAAAGCACCGGCGTCCTCGTTCTCGATGTCGTCGCAGTCCGTTCGGGGCTGGCGTCGCCTGCCGAGGGCCATCCAGAGCGCGGCAGCGGCGAGGCCGAGGGCGACCGCGCCGACGATCGATACGAAGACGATGCGGCGTGTGCGGGCTTTCTCTTCGAGGACGGTGGCTTTCGTTCCGAGATCGGTGGATGCAATCGCGACAATCGCACTACCGCCAGTTTCACCCCGAGCGTCGAAGTTGCCAGCCAACAACATTTCTTGGTAGCGGCTTTCAGAGACCACGTCGACAGTCACCTGAACGCTGCGCTCTTGCACGGAAGCGATCAAGTTCACTGAACCTTCCACGGCGTTGGCGGCCACGCGAATCACGCCGGCAGGCGTCACTTCGACGCCTGGGCTCGAAGTGGCAAGCTTCCACGCTGGTGGTCGCTCGACCAAACACCCCGCGCGGTCCAGCACACGCACGTGAAACGAGTATTCGTCGCCAGCGCGCAGGAGCTTGCGGGCGGGACGAACCTCGAGCCGCGCGGGCGGGCCTGGGTTGTTGCAGTTCAGCGCGTAATGCTCGTCGACTTTGGGAACTGCCGGCAAAAGTGCGGGGTCGGTCGCGGCTTTTGTGGCCGGTTCAGTTGGTAGCGGCTGTTGTGGCAGTGGGAGCGATTCACCTTCGCGTTCTACCAACGAGAACGTCCTGCTGCGACGCATCGTGGCGTGACAGGTTTGGCCCTCAATCACGAATTCGAATTTCCCAGTCTCGACCAAGCTGATTTGAGCGTCGGAGGCGTTGAGGCTGGTCGTGATCGTGGCGCGGCGCGGATCACCGGAGGCACTCTGGCAGGTCGTGCCCCACGCACGAGCAGAAGCGCCGTGACTCGAAATCCGCTGGCCAGGCAGAGTTTCCCAACAGGTGCTGGTCGAATAGCTGCGCCCGGCGCCTTCGATGTAGAGCTCGCTGCCACGCACCGCGACGGTGACGATCCCACCAGGGACACTCTCGCCCGTGGGTCGCGGTCCGCAGGCGTCACCCCATTGGTCGACACTCCAGCTCGTGCGCAGCGTGCTTGCCGACCAGCGCCCCGCAAGCGTCTTATTAGTGTCGGCCGCGCCGATCCGACACAAGGTGAGCAGGAGCAATGGCAGCCACCCGCGGTGTTTCATCGATCGCATCATAGCCACATCACCTTGCCTCGAGGCAATGGAGTCGGCGTGGCGGGTTTTCAGCGCCGACTCGGGACCTCCAGGCGCTCGCAATGAGCCGTGTCGGCTGGCCGGCATTCAGCGCCATTCAACGACTGGACGCGTCTTGTGGCGTATTTCGCCCCGAACCCGGGCCCGCTCGACTGTTCGATGGGGCTCGCCGGTGCTTGCCACATGGTTCAGGATGCTTCGGGTGAGCGTGACGCAACCGGCTAAACACGAAGTGGATCTCAGCAAACGGATCGGTGAGAGCCTAAACGGTCGCTATCGCGTTGAGGCACTGATTGGTGCTGGCGGACAAGGCGTGGTCTACCGCGCCCTCGACACTCGGGCTGGTGACGCAGTGGCGATCAAGGTGCTGCGCGAGGAGCTCGCGGCTGATCCCGATTGGCGCGAAAGGATGTTTCGCGAAGCGCAAGCCATGGCACAGCTGCTGGATACGGCTGCCGTTCGCATCTTCGACCAGGGCTGGACGGCGGACGGCGCACTGTTCCTCGTGATGGAACTACTCGATGGCCATGACCTAGAGAGTGCGCTCGTCGCGATCGAATCCAGTGGTCAAAACGCCTCACCGGACCAACTCCTGCAGATCCTTGAGCCTGTGCGAACCACACTCGAACGCGCCCACGCCCACGGGATCGTGCACCGCGATCTGAAGCCCGCGAATATCTACCTGTTGAAAGACGGGGCTGTTCGCTTGCTCGATTTTGGTTTTGCCAAGTTCACGCGGTTACGTGGCTTGACGTTGACGGGATACATTGCGGGCTCACCGAGCTACATTGCTCCCGAAATGTGGCTGCGTGGCAGCGACAAAATCGATCAACGTGTGGACGTCTATTCACTCGCAGCAGTGGCTTTTCGTGCGCTCGCGGGTCGGCCGCCGTTTGCGGGTAACTCGCTCGCGGAATTTTACCTGGCGGCCACGACTGCTCCGCGGCCAAAACTTACGGCACTTCGTCAGGATTTGCCGGCCGACGTGGACGCCTGGGTCGAGCAAGCGTTGGCGATTGATCCGGATGCCCGTTTCTCGACCGTGACGGCACTCGTCTGCGCTTTGTCGTCGGCGCTCGGTGTCCCACAGGCCCAGCGCAGTGGGCCGCAGGCGTAGCCGGGTGGCTCCGCGACTCTCGTGTAGCTGAGCGCGCAGCCGTTCTCGCTGAGTGCAGCGACGACGCGCGGTACGACGTAGGGCAGCGCTCTGGAGCCGGCATCGACGACGTAAGGATCGACCCAGGCCACGCGGCGCCCAAGTATGACCCGAGCTCCTGGTGCTACATCGCCCGCCAGAATTGCTTCGCTTGCATCGGTCAGCCCGCGGCGCACCAGCGACGTGCCGCGCCGTAACACGACCGTTTCACCGGCTTGAGCCAACAGTTGGTCGCGCTCGTTCAAGGTAACAATGCTTTGTCGTTCGAAGTCGACCAGTGTGCTTCGAGTCCCCGAGTAAATGGGCAGCAGTCGCTCGGGCCAGCCGTGCCGTTCGAAGTCGCCGGCCAGTGGCATGTCGATGCCCAAGGGGCGAAATTGTTGCGACGTGACTAGCCCGAGGGCCATTCGCCCCTTTTCCACGCAGCCCACGAGCAACTGTTTCGTCGCACCGTGCGCTGCAATCGGTCGGGCCTCGCACTCGTCTGGCGTGATGTGGCGTTGGCGGTTCGGCTCGAAGGCAACCGCCGCGTGAGTATCAGTCACGCCTAACCAATGTCGACCGTCATACAGCCACGCGCCGTTGACGGCGACAGCTGTGCCTCCGCTGCGCGGCGCAGCTGTCGGAAGTACGCGGTCGCCTCGTGTACTATTCGCGACGAAGCGCGCAACTCCGGTGTTGCACGGCAGGGGGGGGGACTTGGCTTCGGGAATTGGCCAATCCAGGGTTCGATTGCGATTGGTATCCTCTGGGATCTCGTCGAGCAATAGGTACTCACCGGACGGATCCCAAGCCAAACGGAAAACTTCGAGCGATGCGGGAGTGATCCGAGTCTCTGTGGCGTTTTCGTAGTCGAGTACCGTCACACTGGGCTTGCCATCGTGGCGCAAAAGCAGGGCCACTAGTGGCAGCGCTGGGTGAAAGACGATGCTGCGCGCATCGCGCGCATTGACGACGAATCTTCGATCGATGCCGCGCTCAGTCAAGTCGAAGCGCCGCCCGCTATCCATGGCCATCAGTTGCCAAGTGTCACCCACGGCAAACGCCGCGGCCCGACCGTCGAAGGATTGGCCGAGTACCAAAGCCACGTTTTCGCTGTGACCATCCGCCCAGGCAAGAGTCAGCGGGCTTTGGCCATTGGCTGCAGGTGCACAATAAGCAACCCAGCGACCATCCGTGGCCACTCGCTCAACCAGGACCGGTCCAGCTGGCCCAAATGAATCGAGCCAACTCCGAGCGTCACGGGCAACGCTGTGTGGGCGAGGTTGGGTTGCGGACGCTCGTGTCGTCGCGGTTGCTGCTGGTTGCGTTGGGTGGGAAAACTCCTTGCTTCGGCCGCTTGGTGCTGTGGATGGCGTTGGTGCGGCGACAACGCGTGGCGCCGACCCACAGGCGCTAAGCAGGCTAGAGGCAGCGATGAAAGCCAGCGTTCTCGACATGCCGCGACGTGATGCCTGACGCGACCTACGCTTGCAGCAATGCCCCAACGCGAGCCGCGAGGACTTCGACCGCGTCGGCCATCGCGACGATCTCGGCCTGCTTTGGATCGGATTCGCTGCGCGGCTTCAACTCGATACCACCCTTGGCGAGCGACTTGGCGCCGACCGTGACGCGCAGTGGGACCCCGACCAGATCGGCATCCTTGAATTTTACTCCAGGGCGCTCGTCGCGATCGTCAATCAATATTTCGAGCCCGCGACCTTCAAGGCCTAGTTCGAGTTGGCGCACCGCTTCGATCACCTCGGGTTCGCTCCCGAGCTGCACGATGTGCACCTGATACGGTGCGATGCTCATCGGCCAGCGGATGCCGTTTTCGTCGTGATGCTGCTCAACCGCGGTTGCAATCAAGCGCGACACACCGATCCCGTAGCAACCCATGACTAGCGTTTGCTTCTCGCCCTTCTCGTCGAGGAAGCAGGCGCCCATCTTGGCGCTGTAATGCGTGCCGAGTAAAAAGATGTGCCCCGCCTCGATCCCACGGTAAAGCGTGAGTTTCCCCGAGCATTGCGGGCATTGGTCCCCCTCCTTGACGCTGCGCAGTTCGGCAACCGTGCCCGCGTAATCGCGATCGAACACCACGTGCAGGCGGTGGGCGTCCTTTTGATTCGCCCCAGTGATGCCATCGACGACGGCTGCGGCATCGCGATCGACGAGAATGCGGCCGGTGAAACCGACAGGTCCGGCGAACCCCATGGGGGCGCCGGTCGCGCGATACACGTCGTCGCTGCTGGCGAGGTGTACCTCGGAGACGCCCAGGGCACGGGCGAGCTTGATCTCGTTCAACTCGTGGTCGCCGCGCACGACGACCAAGACCAAATCCTTATCCGCAAGGTACACTAGGCTCTTGAGGAACTGCTCGGCGGGTGCCTTGAGGAAGGCCGAAACCTCCTCGATCTTGCGCTTGCCTGGCGTTGCGACAATTTCCATCGCCGGCACCTGACTGATGTCAGCACGTGGTTGCGAAGGTGACGTCGCGACCTCGAGATTGGCCGCGAATTGGCAGCTCGTGCAAGCGGCGATAATGTCTTCACCGCTCTGTACGAGTACCTGGAATTCGGCACTGCCCGAACCACCCATGGCGCCCGAATCGGCGCTGACCATGCGGTAATTGAGGCCGAGCCGATCGAAGATGCGCACGTAAGCCTGGCGCATGGTTTCGTAGCTCTGTCGCGCGACCTGCTCACTTGCGTCAAAGGAGTAGGCATCCTTCATGATGAACTCGCGGCAGCGCAAGAGCCCACCGCGTGGTCGCGCTTCGTCGCGGAACTTGGTTTGGATTTGGTAGAGGTTGAGCGGGAGATCGCGATAGCTCTTGATCTCATGACGCACCAGATCGGTCATCGTCTCTTCGTGCGTGGGCCCCAAGTGGTAGTCACCGCCTCGGCGATCCTTCAAGCGCAGCAGGGTATCGCCGAACAAGTCCCAGCGCCCGGTCTCACGAAACAGATCCGCCGGTAAGATCGCGGGCAAGAGGACCTCTTGCGCACCAGAGCGATCCATCTCCTTGCGGATAATCGTTTCGATCTTATTGAGCACCCGAAAGCCGAGCGGCAGGTAGCTGTAGATCCCGGCGCCGACGCGGCGCACGAAGCCCGCCCGCAAAAGCAGCACGTGACTTTTGCTGGTTGCATCACTCGGGGCTTCTTTTAGCGTTGGGAGAAGGGCGTTGCGGTATCTCATGGCTCGCGCCGAGACCTAGCACGAAGCTGTGCGGCCGATGGTCCGAAGCGGATCTTGAACGCCAGCGATGCGGTTCGAATCGCTTCAAATCACGCCAGCGCCAGCATTACTGGCGCCTGCATCGCCCGGATCGGGCTCGGCGCCTTGGCCACCGGAACCGCCCGTACCACCTGAGCCTGAAGTGCCAGCTGTGCTCGATGCGCCGGTGGCACCAGCTGCACCAGCTGCACCAGCTGCAGCGTTGTTCGTCGGCGCCAGCAAGGCACCGAGGCCAGCCTGGTCCCAGGTGAGTTGGCTTTGGTTCCAAAGGCCCATGGATGACGCCAACTCCCAGTACGCCCAGGTGATACCGTTCTTTTCGGCAGCACTCGTGATCGAGCGCAAGTAGTCGACGCGCGCCGCAGCGTCTGCCGACAAGCTAACCCCGAATTCCCCCATGTAGAGTGGTCGATTCGCCAGCTTACCCCAGGCGGCCGCTGCGACCATGTCCTGTTCGAGCTTGGCGCGCTGTGCCGCTGCCGTGGCTTCCGCGTTGGGATCAACCTTGGGATAGATGACGGGCCAATTGGGCGTCCCGGCAGTGGTTGCATCACCGTTGGGCGGTTTGCAAGCGGCTTCCCAGGTTTGGCCATCCTGCAAGGTGAAGCAGTAGGGATTGTAATAGTGAAACGTCGCGATGATGTTGGGATCACCCGCGGGGAACACGACGCGCGCGAGCGCATCCCACTTGTTCCACCAGATCCCACCGACGACCAAAGTGCGACCGGGATTGCTCTGTCGAATCTCCGCCACGGCTTCTGCCAAGTACTGGTTCCATAGCGGTTCGAGTGCTTGTCGCGGCTCGTTGAGCACCTCGAAATAGAGCTCCTTCGGGTAGTCCTGGTAGTGTTCGGCGATCTGTTGCCACAGCGCCAGAAAGCGCTCGTGGTGTTTGGCGGGTTGGTCGTAGATCCCTTCTTCACCGGTGTTGCCGTAGTGGTGGATGTCGACTACGATCTTGAGACCTCGACTTAGAGCATGGGCGATCGCCCAATCAACGCGATCAAAGAACGTCTTGTCGATCGTGTAGGGCGCGTCTTTAGCCGCATGGTTGCTCCACTTGACCGGCAAGCGAATCGAGTCGAATCCGGCATCCTTGACGATCTGGAACATGTAGGGCTTGAGCGCGACGCCCCAAGCCCCTTCGAGCGGCGCGTCGAGCGTGTTGCCAAAGTTAATCCCCCGCCCGAGGGCGCGGTTCTGTTCGAACACGTCGAGTTCTCCAGCGCCTGGAGGCGCGAGGACAACTTCGCCCGGGGGCGCGTCGGGTAGCGACAGCAGCGGATTCGGCTCGGGGCGCGTTGTACTTGCCGTGCCGCCACTGCCAGCCTTGCCCGAAACTGGCTCACTCGAACCTGGATCGCACGCGAGTGCGGTAAGGAGTGCCACGACTACGATATTCGGGAGATTCCGCAGCGAACGCATGTTGACACGATATCATGTTGCGGTGCCCTCGCCAGGCGCCGAGTGTGGGTCAACTGCGTACTAGGTGACGTCATCGCGGCAATTGGATGAGGCAAATTCGCTGCAATTGCCGGTCAATCGCGCACGGAAGGGCCACAAAAGCGTTGCGGCCCGGAGTTGCCTCCGAGCCGCGACACTTAGTTAGCCGGTAGCCGCGCGGGTTACTTGGCTGTCGCTTCCTTCTTGACGGTCGACATGATGCGCATCGTGTAGAACGAGCGCCACACGAAGTAGAACATCACGGCGCCGAACACGACCGCCAGAACCCCACGCATGGTGGCGGGGAGTCCCTCGGCAAGTTCGACGGCAAGCAAGCCGAAGAGGGTGGTGAACTTGATAACCGGGTTCATGGCCACCGACGAAGTGTCCTTGAATGGGTCGCCAACGGTGTCACCGATGACGGCAGCGTCATGCAGTGGGGTGCCCTTCTCCTTGAGATCGGTCTCGACGATCTTCTTGGCGTTGTCCCAGGCACCGCCCGCGTTGGCGAGGAACATGGCTTGGAACAGACCGAAGAAGGCCAGCGCGATCAGGTAGCCGATGAAGAAGAACGAATCGAGGCAAGCAAAGGCAACGGCGCCAGTGAAGACGGCGACGAAGATGTTGATCATCCCCTTCTGCGCGTACTGCGTGCAGATTTGGACGACCTTCTTGCTGTCCTCGATCGAGGCCTTGGTGGCGCTGCCATCGAGCTTGATGTTCGCCTTGATGAACTCGACGGCCTGGTAGGCGCCGGCCGACACTGCCTGGTTCGCCGCACCGGTGAACCAGTAGATGACGGCGCCGCCAGCGAGCATACCGAGCAGGAACGGTGGGTGCATGATCGAGATGTTGGCGATCAAAGATTCGTCCAAGCCCTTCGTGAGCATCACAATGATCGAGAAGATCATGGTGGTGGCGCCCACGACTGCGGTGCCAATGAGCACTGGCTTGGCCGTCGCTTTGAAGGTGTTGCCTGCACCGTCGTTCTCTTCCAGTAGATCCTTGGACTTTTCGAAATCAACCTTGATCTTGTAATCCTTCAAGATTTCCGCTTCGATATTCGGGATCTCGGTGATGCAGGACAGCTCGAACACGGACTGGGCGTTGTCCGTCACCGGTCCGTAGGAGTCGACCGCGATCGTGACCGGGCCCATACCGAGGAAGCCGAAGGCGACCAGGCCGAAGGCGAAGACGGCGGGTGCCATCATCATCCCCTCGGGGAACCAGGTGCTCGTGGCGTATGCGCCGCCCATCAGGCCAGCAAACACCATGCCCAACCAGAAGGCGCTGAAGTTGCCGGCGCAGAGACCGGCGAGGATGTTGAGCGAGGCTCCACCTTCACGCGAGGCATTGACGACCTCTTTGACGTGCTTCGAGTTGGTCGAGGTGAAGATCTTGACGAATTCAGGGATGACCGCGCCGGCAATGGTACCGAAGCTGATGACCAGCGAGAGCCGCCACCACATGTCCGGATCGCCACCGATGGTCGGGATCAATGCCTTCGAGACGATGAAAGTCAATACGATCGACACGATCGAGGTGACCCAAACGAGCGAGGTGAGTGGCTCTTCGAAGTCGACCTTAACCTTGTCGCCCATCTTGCCCTTGGCCACGACCTCGTTAGCGAGGTAGCTGCCGACGCTCGCGATGACCATCATGACGCGCATGAGGAAGATCCAGACGAGGAGCATGACCTGAGTCGTGGCGTCCGGGACGGCGAGCACGATGAACGAGATGAGGGCAACGCCCGTCACGCCGTAGGTTTCAAATCCGTCTGCCGAGGGGCCAACGGAGTCGCCCGCGTTGTCACCGGTGCAATCCGCGATAACGCCCGGGTTACGTGCGTCGTCTTCCTTGATCTTGAAGACGATCTTCATCAAGTCCGAACCGATGTCGGCGATCTTGGTGAAGATGCCGCCAGCGATACGCAGCGCCGAAGCTCCGAGCGATTCACCGATGGCAAACCCGATGAAGCAAGGCCCGGCGAGGTCTTTCGGGACGAAGCAAAGAATGGCGAGCATCAGGATGAGCTCGACGGAGATCAGCACCGTACCGATGCTCATGCCGCTCTTGAGCGGAATGGCATACACATCGTACGCTTTGCCTTTGAGGCTGGCGAAGGCTGTGCGCGAGTTGGCGAAGGTGTTGATGCGGATGCCGAACCAAGCCACGCCAAAGCTGCCGGCGATGCCGATCACGCTGAAGGCCAGAATGATCAGGACCTTGTAGGTCTCCATGTGTTGGACGAACTTGAAGTACGCCAACATGATGGTGCCAATGAGCACCTCGAGGCCAATGAGCAGCTTGCCCTGTTGGATGAGGTAGGTCTTGCACGTCTCGTAAATGAGCTCGGAGACCTCGAGCATCGACTTGTGGACAGGCAGGTTCTTCACCTGCTGCATCACGATGTAGCCGAAGAGCAGGCCGAGGAACGGGACGATAAGCCCCATCATCAGCAGATTGCGGCCGGATTGGCCGAGGAGAGTCACGCTGTTGAGATCGGGTAGGATGAGGTTAGCCTCACCTCCACCTTTATGTTCGGCTGCGTGAGCGAGGGACGGGACTAGCATTGAAGCTAAGCCCATCAGGATGGAGGGTATCGACAACGTGGATGCTCTGTTGCGTTTCAAGGTTCGAGCTCCTTATGAAGGACCACCGATTCCGATGAATCCTGGGAGTTTGCGCGCGCGGCCGAGTCACCAAGGCGCGACGCGCTCGTGGCGGTTGCTAGCACGACCCCGGGTAGACACTCAACGTCCGATCCATCCATGCGCATTGATTGCGCGCCTTTGCCGAACGCTCCAGGACAGAGCTAACAATTGCGTATTGTTTCCGTCGGGAATCGCGTGTCGATTCGACGCTTCATGCCCGCGACAGTCCCGAGAATTCGTCAGGTCTTGATCAGTTCCATAACACCTGGCCGATGTCTATTCCGTTCACACTAGAATAATCCAAAGGCCAATTCCTGGTTCGACCTGGTCCGTTTTTCTGGGTCGGTCGCCCGCGACCACGGCGGTCAGGCGTCAGCCGCTCGGGTTCGGCGCTGAATCAAGGCAACGCCACCGAGCACGAGCAGGGCGGCCAAGTAGAAACGCGACGAGAGTTTTTCGCCGAGCCAGACCACCGAAAGGCCTGCCGCGACCACGGCATTGACGTAGGTGTAGGAGCCGGCAACGTAGGGCGGCAATTGCCGCAGCATGTAGACGAAGCACACGAAGGCAATGAGCGACGCCGTGACGACCAGCGCGACTATGCCGAGCCAACCCTGTAACGGGATCCCCGCTAGTGTCAGGTGTCCAGCGAGCGCCGCAACTGGCACGACGAAGACTGCTGCGAGCAACATTTGCCACGCCGAGCTCTGCAACGGATCCTGTCCCGATGGATGTCTCGCTTGCGCCACACCCGCGAGCGCCCAAGACCAAGTTGATAGCGCGAGCATGACGTAACCGTGCCATTGCCCGCTGCCAATGGTACCAGGCGAGAGCGACAACACAGCCACACCAAGCAGCCCCAAGAGCAGGCCGAGCCAAATCGTGGTCGACGGCTTCGACTTTCCTCCAGGCCAACCGCAGTCGACGACAGCAAATGCAACTGCTGTCGTACCAAGCATCAGCGTGCCGGTGCCCGCTTCTACGCGCTGGAAGCCAAAGGTGACCAGCACGTTGGTGCAGGCCAAGGCAACGCCGCTCGGTAGGATCTTCAGCAGACCGGCAACTGGCGGCCGACGACCGAATGCCCACAACCCCCACCACAAGATTGACCCGGCAATCGAGAACCGAAGCACGACGAGCGTCAGCGGATCGACGTAGCGGACCGTGTACCTGAGTAACGGACCCGAGGTGCCCCAGAACAGGCACACTGCCGCAAACGCCGCCCAGCCGAGCCTGGTCGGCCGTGCATGGGGTGCTTGACCAACCGTCGGCTCGCTTGTCGGGGCCAGTAGTTCGTCAAGACTCGCCGCTTCGGGCGATGAAGAAGGCGGGACGTTGAGGGACACTGAGAAAGGGCGCTTTGACTAGTCCGAGACGCCCAAACGACGAGCGTTCGTAAGAACCATCGGTGCCGCCCATACCCCTAAGCCGTGAGTCATGCACGGTGAATTGCTCAGACCAAACGCCCGCTTGCCACACGATTTGCTTGACCCGGCAAACCAGAAAGGCAATTCCTGTTCGTATGACTGACCTGCGTGTCACGCTGCGACCAACCGCTCCAGGGACTTCTCCGGTCGCGGCGGAGGTCCCCTTGGTCCCCCGGCAGCCCGAGGTGACGATCCGTTGGCAAGGAACCGAGGTGCGTGTCACCACGGGGACGCCGCTCTATGAAATTCTGCCCCGAGAGATCGACGGCGTGCCTGTTGTTAGTGCGTTGCTCGGTCGGCGACCGGTCTCGCTAACGGCAAAAGTCACCTGGGAAACCGAGGCCGAGCCGATCCTGCTCGATTCGCTTGAAGGTCAACGTGTGCATCGTATGAGCCAGGCGCTGCTGCTGCTCGAAGCGGCGGCCAAAGTTGCGCCCGACGCAGACGTTCGGCTTGCACATTCAGTTGGTTTTGGCCGGCGCGTTCACATCGGGTTGGGCTGGAAGCAACGGGCCGACGAACTTGCAGCCACGCTCGAAGCAGCGATGTCGGCACTTGTTGCTCAGGACTTACCCCTGGTCGAAACTTGGGCAGGCGTCACCGAAGCCCAAGAGCATTTTCGACGCGTTGGGTGGTTGGACACGGTCGAGCTGCTTGCCACCTGGCGTGACTTGGTAGTGCCATTGGCCTCCTACGGAAAGGTGCAGGCCTTGGTGATGACGCCGCTTCTCCCCAGTACGGGTCAGGTGGGCGGGTTCCGCGTGCTGGCCGATCGAGGAGGCCTGCTCTTGCTTTATGGGCGCGCTCGCCATACGGGTCATCAGAGCGCCGGCGCCTCCGAACCCGATTTGCCGCTGGTGACCGAAACCACAGTCGAAAACGCCGAGCCGTTCCGCCCTGCGATTGCCGGGCTTCGCGCGGTGACCAACGAAGAGGCGCTCGCGGTCTCGCGTCAAACGCTATCGATGACCCAGCAGCAAGAGCGTTGGCTCGAAACGGTCGAAGTGCGCGGAGTTGGCGATTTCAATCGCGCTTGCATCAGTGGCTACGTCGGCGAGCTCATCAATGTGAGCGAAGGGTTTCACGAGAAGCGCATTAGCCGAATTGCTGACGAAGTACACGGTCGGGGCAAGTCGGCACGGATCGTGTGCATCGCCGGACCTAGCAGCTCGGGCAAGACCACGTTTATCAAACGACTGCGCGTCCAGCTACAGGTGCTCGGGATGAATCCGATCGCCATATCCCTCGATGACTATTACTGCGATCGTAGCCGGACGCCCCTCGACGACAAGGGCGAATACGATTTCGAGGCCGTTGATGCGCTGCGCCTTGACCTATTGCAAGCGCACATGGCTCGGTTGCTTGCCGGCGAGAGCGTCAAGACCGCTCACTACGATTTCAAGGCAGGAACGAGTCATCCAGAAGCAGGTCCAGTTGTTAAACTCGATCACCGTTCGGTCTTGATGCTCGAAGGGATCCACGGCCTCAATCCACGGCTCTTGGCGCACACCGGCAAGGACGAAGTCTTCCGCGTGTTCATCTGCCCCCTGGCCCAGTTACCCTTCGACCGGGTAACCCGGCTCCACGCCTCTGACATCCGCCTGATTCGGCGCATTGTGCGCGATCGCCACTCGCGAGGGTACTCAGCGGCCGACACTATCGCCCGTTGGGGCAGCGTCCGTTCTGGTGAGCGCAGGCACATCTTTCCGTATCAACATCACGCAGACGCGGTGTTCGACTCGTCCCTGATCTACGAGGCTGCGGTGCTGAAGGTGTATGCCGAGCGGTATTTGTTCGAAGTGCCGCGTGAGCACGTAGCTTGGCCAACCGCACTGCGTTTGCTCAACCTTGTGGATCGGTTCGTGGCACTTTATCCCGACCGAGTGCCGCCGACCTCGATTTTACGCGAATTCATTGGCGACAGCGCGTTTCAGTACTGAGCGCATGACACAGCAGGTTCGAACCTTGAAGCCGCCTGTGCCAGCAGGTGTTCGTAGCTCTTTACCGTAGAAGGCTAGTGGCATATCCCCTCAACCGGCGCCGGCGTTGGGTGAGCTGGCGGGGTGATTCCCAGCTGTCCGTGTAAATTGGCTCCCCAACACCGGACACCACCGCTCGTCATCAGCGCGCAGGTGTGAGAACCCCCAGCTGCGATCGCTTGTACGCCGCTCAGGATGTCGGTTGTGGGGACCGTTGTGCGATCCGTCGTGGTGCCGTCACCGAGTTGACCGTCCCAGTTGGCCCCCCAGCAGCGGACGCCACCGGTCGTTGTGAGTGCACAGGTATGAGTGCCGCCTGCAGCGATGGCTTCTACACCGAAAAGCACGTCGGGCGTTATCGGAGATGGGGTAGTGTTCGCCAGGGGGCCGGCGCCGAGCTGGCCTGACGTGTTGCTTCCCCAACAGCGAACACCACCCGCCGTCGTCAGTGCGCAACTGTGCTTGAATCCCAGCGCGATCGCTTTAAAGTCGGTAAACACGTCCGTTGCGGGCGGGCTCGATCGACCCACCGCCGTGCCATCGCCCAGCTGGCCTTCGGCATTGCGGCCCCAGCATCGCACGCCGCCGGTCGTCATCAGCGCACAGGTGTGCCATAACCCGGCAGCGATGGCCCTGACGCCGGTGAGCACGTCAGCCGTCGGCGACGTCTGCCAACCTCCCGACGTGCCGTTGCCGAGCTGACCATCCCAGTTGTATCCCCAACAGCGGACGCCGCCGGTCGCCATCAAGGCGCAGCTATGAAAGCTACCCGCAGTAACTGCCTGTGCCGTACTAACCGAGACTGGCGCGACGCTCAGGCGATCCGTCCTGGAGCCGTCACCGATCTGACCGTAGAAATTGTTGCCCCAACAGTTGATCGTCCCGCCCACTGACAGCACGCAGGTGTGAGCGCTGCCCGCTGCGACAGCGGTGACATTGCTCAAGACGTCACTTTTAGGCGCGGACCGATCCGTGCGAGTGCCGTCACCGAGCTCGCCGTCCGCGTTTTCGCCCCAGCAACGAACCCCACCGGTCGATGTCACCGCACAAGTGTGGGCGTTTCCCGCAGAAATCGCGCGTACGTTGCTCAGCACGTCGCTCGCAGGCGGGCTGGTGCGAAAGCCCAAGTCGGTAGTGCCCTGACCGAGGCGTCCGTAGACGTTCGAGCCCCAACACTCTGCTGCGCCAGTAGTCAGCACTGCGCAGGTATGATTGCTGCCCGCCGAGATGGCCTTCACCCCGCTCAGCACGATTGTCGTGCCCGGACTTGCGCGATCCGTCGTAGTGTCGCCGCCGAGCTGACCGGAAGCATTGTATCCCCAGCATTGAACGTTGCCTGTTGCTGTCAGGGCGCACGTGTGATGCCTGCCAGCCGCGATTGCCTGGACGCCAGTTAGCACGTCGCTTGTGGGCGGAAACGCTCGGTCGGCAGTCGTGCCGTCGCCTAGCTGACCGTAGTAGTTTTCGCCCCAACAGCGGACGCCGCCAGTTGTCATCAGTGCGCAGGTGTGAGAGCCGCCAGCCGCGATCGCCTTGACGCCAGTGAGCACGTCGGTCGTCGGTGGCGACAAGCCATCCGCACCAGCGCCGTCGCCAAGCTGCCCGGAACTGTTGAACCCCCAGCAACGGACGCCACCAGTCGCGGTAAGCGCGCAGGTGTGGCGATCGCCCGCCGCGATGGCTTGAACGCCAGTCAGTACGTCGGTGGTGGGTATGGCCCACCCCTCAGTCGTGGTGCCATCGCCGAGTTGACCGAACGTGTTGTCTCCCCAACAGCGAACGCCACCCGACGTGGTCAATGCGCAGGTGTGAATACTGCCCGCTGCAATCGCCTGCACACTACCGATCGAGTCCGCCGATGGCGGGGTCGTTCGGTCTGTCGAAAGCGTCGTGGCGCTGATCGTACTGTAGCCGAGTTGCGTGTAGTCGTTGTTGCCCCAGCACCGAACACCCCCGGTTGTCATTAGCGCGCAGGTGTGAGCGCTTCCCACCGCAATCGCCCGTACACCGCTTAACACGTCGGTCGTATGTGGGATCGCGCGTTCCGCCGTGGTGCCATCGCCGAGCTGACCAGACTCGTTGTATCCCCAGCACCGAACGCCGCCGCTCGTCGTCACTGCGCAAGTGTGGTGTTCACCCGCTGCCAAAGCCTGGACAGCAATGGAACCTGGGTTGCCGCAGTTGCTAACTTGTCCCACACCGGCTGCACCGGCAATCCCGGTAGTACCGGCTGCCGCAGCGCCGGCAATACTCGTTGTCCCAGCAGTGACAGTCGCGCCAGCGGTTGTCGTAATTCCGCCGGTTGCGGATTTTCCTCCTGCCACGATCCTACCGCCAACGCCAATCGTGCCACCAGCTACCGGCACACCGCCCATGGCAGTCGTGCCGCCGACCGCAGTCACCCCGCCGACCGCAATCACCCCGCCGAACGTGAGCGCGCCGCCGATTGCGGCCTTGCCCCCGCTGATTGCGGCCTTGCCGCCTGCCGACGAGCTTCCGCCAGTTCCAATTTTGCCGCCAAATGGAAGCGCACCGCCGGCGTCCGACGAATCGAGTGGCGCTGAGTCTGGGGATGCTCTGCCCCCGCAGCCCAAGAGCAGCAACACTAGACTCAATCCCCGAAGCCCACGCTGACAGCCATTTCTCATCTTCGGCTCCATCCCGCCAAACGCCGTGAAGAACTTTACCCCACGTCGGGATTCAGGGACAGGCGAATGCGCGAAGTTTCCCTGTGTTGGGCGTCAAAATGTCAGGGGAAGTCACCAGCGCGCCCCAAGATCGGTCCGGATGAGCCCTTCTGGCGCAATGGACTGGTTTTCGTAGCGGGCGTACATTCGTCTGAAAGTGTTCGCGGGACCGATGCGTCCTGCTTCGCGTGGCCCTGGACGGGTGTCAGCAAGCGATCACCGCGTTCCTGTTCAACCGTCGGCAACGCTGGCAGTGCCGCCACTTGTGAAGCTGCTCGAGCAAGAAGTTCAGTCGGGCTATTCGTTCCGGCGGCCGAAGTGACTGGCGTGAACAAACGGGTGTAAGGAGCACGAGTGGGCCGCGTTCCTTGCCAATCCAAGGAGTTCCCCATGAACAATTCCCAGTCCGTCCTCGGTCTTGCCTGTTGTGCTCTACTGGCTGCGTGCTCGCATACACCTGGCTCCGCACGTCAGAGTTCCTCGCCTGCCACTCAACCTGCAGCGCAGTCGGTGTTTGCGGCACCGCTTGAGTCGGCCGACGAGGAACAAGCTCGGGCTCCAGCAGCCGAAGTAAGCCCGGTTGCTCGAACATCCGCCCCTGCGCTCATGGTGCAAGCCAGCGCGCCAGCACCCCTGCCTGCCGCCGCAGTGCCAGTTGTCCAAGCTCAGGGTTCAGCCAAGCCTGCGTTGGAGCGCAAAGCCAAAGGCGCTACCAAACTGGCTGCGCCGGCTGTTCCGAAATTGGCCGAGCAGTCTCAAATCCTGCCTCAGTCGGCACAGCCTTCGACCGAGAACTACTCGCACGTCAGCGATAATCCATTCCTAGAAGCCGCCTCCTCACCACTTGCCACGTTCTCCGTCGACGTCGATACAGCATCATACTCGAACCTACGTCGCTTTCTCACCCACGGCAGCCTGCCGCCTGCCGATGCCGTAAGGATCGAGGAGCTCGTCAACTACTTCACTTACGCCTACCCGAATCCAAAGAACGAATTACCGTTTTCGGTCACGACAGAGCTCAGTCACGCCCCGTGGAATCCCGATCACGAATTGCTGCTTGTCGGGCTTCAAGGCAAGCGCATCGCGAACGATGAGATCCCGCCGCGTAATCTGGTGTTTTTGGTTGACGTGTCTGGCTCGATGAGCGACGCCAAAAAGCTTCCGCTCCTCAAGTACGCCCTGAAGGAACTCACCAGTACTCTGACGAGCCGTGACCAGGTATCCCTGGTCGTTTATGCGGGCTCGAGCGGGGTCGTGCTCGAGCCAACCTCGGGTGACCATCGGGATGAAATCCTGGGTGCCCTGGCGCGGCTCGAGGCAGGCGGCAGCACGAATGGAGCCGGCGGTATCGAGGCGGCGTACGCGCTGGCGGAGCGGGCTTTCGACCCGCGCGGCATCAATCGCGTCATTCTGGCGACCGACGGTGACTTCAATGTTGGGGTTTCGAGCGAAAGTGAGCTGGTTCGTCTGATCGAGCGGCGTC
>Ga0302323_100000179_pt1 | contig 47546 bp, 37 predicted proteins | sample Fen_T0_3_FD_201950 | JGI IMG/M metagenome (GOLD analysis project Ga0302323, IMG submission 201950) | Peat permafrost microbial communities from Stordalen Mire near Abisko, Sweden - Fen_T0_3 | ecosystem: Environmental > Terrestrial > Soil > Wetlands > Permafrost | place: Sweden: Abisko...
TCAATGAGGACGCAGCCCTCGGCGCCAAACCCGGTGGCGAACGTCAGCTTCGATCCGAGGTTCCTGCTAGCCCAGCGCAGGATCTCGAGGGGGGACTCGCCTTCGAGCGCGCGCGCAGCGGTGACGACGTCGATGGTGCTCATGCGTCCGCCATAACGGATACAGCTCTATACCCTGCACGGATGGAGTGTCAACCATCACGGATAGGCGCCTTGCCCACGACGAACCCTCGCGATCACCGGCGCTTGAGCTGGTTGATCAGCTCCCGGGCGCGGTCGCGGTCGGGGTCGTTCTTCGGCGCGAACTTGAGAAACGACTCGTAATTGTCGATGGCCTGCCGGGTCTTGCGCAGCCCCGCGTAGGCCTTGCCGAGCCAGAAGTAGTTGGCCGCGTTCTTGGGCTCGCGGCGGATCGCCTGGGTCAGGTAGCGCTCGGCCTCGTCGTACTGCTTCAGGTCGACCAGCGTGCTGCCGAGCTTGCCCGTCGCCTTGGGGAACGGTGGCTCGAGCTCGACCGCCTTGCGATACGCCGCGATCGCGTCGTCGAGCCGCTCCTGGACCCGGAAGATCTCACCGTAGGCGTACCAGAACCGGGAGTCGTTCGGCGCGTACTTCACCGCCTTGCCGAACGCGTCCTGCGCGTCGCCGTTGTTGGACTGCCGGTTGTAGAGCACGCCGAGCTCGAAGTAGGCGCGGCCGCTCTTGGGATCGAGCTGGATCGCCTTCTCGAGATAGCCCTTGGCCTCGTCGAGCTCGCCCTGATCGCGGCGCGCCATGCCGAGCAGCATGTGGGCCTCGGCGCTGTCCGGGGCGTGGGCGAGCGCGGAGCGGAACTCGATCGCCGCCTTGTTGACATCGCCGAGCTTGTGCAGCGCCTCGCCGAGCGACATGTGCGACCTGGCGTTGTCGGGATCGAGCTGGACCGCCTTGCGCAGCTCCTCGACGGCCTCGTCGAGCCGCTCGAGCACGAGCAGCGCGCGGCCGCGCTTGTCGTGCGCCACCGGGTCGTTGGGGGTGAGCGTGACCAGCTGGGTCGCGACATCGAGCGCCTCCTGGCCCCGGCCGCCGCGGATCAGCGCCTCGGCATAGAGCTGGTAGCCCTTGGCCTCGGTGGGGTTGGCGTCGTAGTACTGCTTCGCGACGTCGTGCGCGCGGCCGTGTCGGCCGGCGGCGCCGAGGAAGTCGACCCACTCGACCAGGATGTTCCACGAAAGCTTGGGCGATTCGCTCGCGGTCGCGTAGGCCTCGCCGTACGACCGATCGGCCGGGTCGATCCGCCCCGCGGCGGCCTGGGCCTGTGCATCGTCGAGCAGCTGCCTGGCTTGTTGCCGCTTCGGATCCTGGGTGGTGGACTTGGTGGCCGCGTTGCCACCGCCGCAAGCCGGCAGTGCGAGGATCAAGGACCCGCTGAGCGCGAGCCGGAACAGGACCCGGAACATGTCGAGAATCGTAGCGAAACCGCGTCGGTTCCGCCACCTGGGCGGGCGCTCGGCCCGGCCGCTAGTGCTTGGGGTGCACGCTCACCATCGGCGCGCGCGGCACGCCGCGCATGCGCCGCGCGACGACGTGACCGATGCCGAGCAGCCAGTCCATCACGGAGAGCTCGGCGCGCTCGACGGGCAGCGGCTCGTTGCTTACATTGCGCACATGCGTCGGGTGGTCATCGCGGTCAGCCATGTCACGAGCACGAAGCACGCGGTGTGCCGGGGGTGCGCCGCCGGCATCGCGGGCGGCGCGGGTGCGGCTGCGCGCGCTCGCACGGCCGCACGGCCGCAGCGCCCGATCACCTCCGCGCTCCGGGGCCGCGCGGCCTGCGCAGCGCGAGCGCGACCGCGCCGGCGATGAGCAGGTTGGCGACCAGCGTCGTCACGCCGAGCCGCTCGCCCGAGACCGCCGCACCGAACACCACCGCGAGGATCGGATTGACGTAGGCGTAGCTGGTGGCGACCGTGGCGCGCGCGTTGCGTAGCAGCCAGTTGTACGCCGTGAACGCGATCAGCGAGCCGAACACCGCGAGGTAGGCGACCGCGAGCCACGCCTGGGCGCTGGCGTACGCCGGCATGGCCTCGCCGGCGAACACCCCGGTGACCGCGAGCGCCGCGCCGCCGGTCAGCATCTGCATCGCCGACGACATGGTGGTGTCGAGCTTCGCGCCGGCGAGCTCGCTGGCCGCCGCGCGGCGCCGCGACAGCACCGAGCCGAGCGACCAGCAGATCGGCGCGAGCAGGATCAGCACCACGTGCAGCGGCCGGCCGTCCAGCGACGGCCCTCCCATCAGCACGACCACGCCGATGAAGCCCAGCACCAGCGAGAACCATTCGCGGCGGCTCGGGCGCTCGCCGGTGACCACCGACAAGACGCCGAGCCACAGCGGCATCGTCGCGCACACCACCGCGGCGCCGCCCGACGACACGGTCTGCTCACCCATCGCGATGAAGCCATTGCCGCCGACGAACAGCAGCGCGCCGACGGGCACCGTGCGCAGCCACTGGCGCGGCGATGGCCACGCGCCGCCGCGCCGCCTGGCCACGCCGAGCATGATCACTCCCGCGGCGCAGTAGCGGATCGCCGCCATGAGGAACGGCGGCAGCTCGTGGACCGCGATCCGTATCCCCAGATACGTCGAGCTCCAGATCACGTACACCGCGGCCAAGCTCGCGATGAGCCGTGGGTCGATCGCCGGCTTTGCCGCGCTGGGCGCGGCGACTGGATCGTGCAGTGACATCGACATCGGGCGTGACTTCCTCATCTCGGCAGGTCTGGCGGCGGGTCTGGCAAGGTCGCAAGCGTCGCAGTGGTCGCAGCTCCGGCGGCGAGATCGCCGGGTGTTCCGATCATCATGGACTGGCAACCTGACGGCGGTATGTCAGGTTCTTGCTACCAGGCGTCCTACGTTGCGGCCGGACGCCGACCGGCACAGAGACACAGAATCGCTGGCCAGACCAGCACAGACAGATCTGTGATGGCTGGTCGATTCCGAACTGTGATGGTTGCCGGCGCAGCAGAGGAGTACACTTCAAACCGTGGTGGCAACCTCCAGCGGCTTCCTGTACGAGCACCTGGCCGACGAGCTGGGCCGGGCGATCGACCGCGGTGCCTTGCGAGCGGGTGACCGGCTGCCGTCGGTGCGCCGGTTCGCGCAGGAGCGCAGCGTCAGCGTCGCGACCGTGCTCGAAGCGTACCTGCGCCTCGAGAACGCAGGCCTCATCGAGGTCCGGCCGAAATCGGGTCACTTCGTGCGGCGGCGCAGCGTGCTGACGCCCGAGCCAAGGATGCCGCGCACCTGCACGACGCCGTCGCGCGTGACGGTGTCCGACGCGTACACCAAGATCCTCGCGGCGATGCGCGATCCCGAGCTCTTGCCGCTGGGCTGCGCCACGGTCGATCATTCGTACCTGCCGATCCAGGCGCTCAACCGGATCATCATCCAGGTCACGCGCGAGATGACCACGGTCGGCGCGCGCTACGAAGGCGCCCCGGGGCTGCTCACGCTGCGCCGCCAGATCGCGCGGCGCGCGGTCGAGGTCGGCGTCGCGCTCAGCGAGCACGATCTGTGCACCACGATCGGCGCGACCGAGGCGCTGTCGCTCGCGCTGCGCGCGGTCGCCAAGCCGGGCGACGTGATCGCGGTCGAGTCGCCGGCGTACTTCGGCGTGCTGCAGACGATCGAGGGGCTCGGGCTGCGCGCGCTCGAGATCCCGGCCAACCCGCGCACGGGGCTCGACGTCTCGGCGTTCGAGGAGACCCTGCGCCTCCAGCAGGTCCGCGCGCTGGTCGTCACGCCCACGGTGGGAAACCCGCTCGGCGCGATCATGCCGGACGAGGAGCGCGAGCGGCTGGTCCGGATCACGCGGCGCTACGACGTGCCGATCATCGAGGACGATGTCTACGCCGAGCTGGTATTCGACGGCTCGCGGCCGCGGCCGCTGCGCGCGTTCGCCGGCCCGAGCGAGGACAGCCACGTGCTGCTGGTCGGCTCGGTGTCCAAGACGCTGGCGCCGGGCTACCGCGTCGGCTGGCTGGCCGGCGGCCGCTGGCACGATCAGATCGTGCGGCTCAAGTACAGCCACACCCTCGCGTGCCCGAACCTGCCGGGCATGGCGGTCGCCGAGTTCCTCGCGAGCGGCGGCTACGATCGCCACCTGCGCCGGCTGCGCGCGGCGCTGGCCGGCAACGTCGAGCGCTACCGCGAGACGATCGCGACCGAGTTCCCCGAGGGCACCCGGGTCGCCACCCCGCGCGGCGGCTTCGTCCTCTGGGTCGAGCTGCCGGCCGGCGTCGACGCGCTGCAGCTCTACGATCAGGCGCTGCGCCGCCGGATCGTCGTCGCGCCAGGACCGCTGTTCTCGGCGCGCCAGCGGTTCGCCAACTACATCCGGATCTCGGCCGGCACCCCGTGGTGCGATCGGATCGCCGATGGCATGCGCACCCTGGCGCGCCTCATCGCCCGCGAGTGATCGAGCTCAGGCTTCGGCGTGGGCGCGGCGGCGGCGCAGCCAGGCGCGCGCGGCGCCCGCCCAGTAGTAGCTGACCGGGAGGACGATCAGCGTGAGCAGCGCCGACGAGATCGTGCCGCCGACGACGACCACCGCGATCGGCCGCTGGGTCTCGCTGCCGATCGCGTGCGACAGCGCCGCGGGGAGCAGGCCCAGCGAGGCCAGCATCGCGGTCATGAGGATCGCGCGCAGCCGCTCGCGCGCGCCTTCGAGCGTCGCGGTCCACAGCGGCTCGCCGCGATCGAGCCGGGCGCGGATCGCGCTGAGCACGAGCACGCCGTTGAGCACGGCCTGGCCGAGCAGCGCGATGAAGCCGACCGCGGCCGAGACCGAGAGCGTCATGCCCGCGACGCCGAGGCCGACCAGGCCGCCGAGCAGGGCGATCGGCATGTTGACCAGGATGATCGTCGCGTCCCACAGCGAGCCGAACGCCGAGAACAGCAGCAGGAACGTCAGGAGGATCGCGAGCGGCAGCACGAGGGTGAGGCGCTTCATCGCGCGCTCCTGGTTCTCGAACTCGCCGCCCCACGACAGCTCGTAGCCGGTCGGCAGCTTGACCCCGGTGGCGACCCGGGTCCTCGCCTCCTCGACGAACGAGCCGAGGTCGCGGTTGCGGACGTTCATCCGGATCCCGACGTAGCGCTTGCCGTTCTCGCGCGTGATCGCCGCGCGGCTGGCGTCGATCGCGACGTCGGCGAGCGCCTTGATCGGCACCAGCGAGCCGTCCTTGAGCGGGACCCGGAGGCTCTTGATCGCGTCGACCGATTGCCGCGCGGCGACCGGCAGGCGCACCGTGACGTCGAACCGCTTCTCGGCGTCCCACAGCTCGGAGGCGGTGTGGCCGGACAGCGCGGTCTCGACGTAGTTCTGCAGCGAGCCGAGGTCCATGTCCCAGCGGGTGAGCGCGTCGCGGTTGGGCGTGAGCGCGATCGCCGGCTGCTGCGAGGCCTTGACGATGCCGAGGTCGGCGACGCCCGGGACCTTGCCGATCTCGTCCTCGATCTGGGACGCGATCTTCTGCAGCAGGTCGAGGTCGTCGCCGTACAGCTTGACCGCGACCTGGCCGAACTGGCCGCTGATGTTCTCGGCGACGTTGTCGCGGATCGGCTGGCTGAAGTTGTACTCGATGCCCGGGATCTCTTTGAGATTTCGGTTCATCCCCTCGATGATGTCGTCGAGCGTGTGGATCTCGGGGCGCCACCTGTCCATCGGCAAAAGCTTGACGAACACCTCGAGGTTATTGAGCAGCGTGGGATCGGTGCCGTCCTCGGGCCGGCCGAGCTGCGACAAGGTCTCGGTGATCTCCGGGATGCCCCGCCGCATGAGCTGGGTGATCTGCGGGGTCAGCCGGCGGCCGTCGGTGAGCGAGATCGTCGGCGGCAGCGTGTAGGTGACGTACAGCGCGCCCTCGTTGAGCTCGGGGAGGAACTCCGAGCCCAGCCGGGGCGCCAGCTCGATGCCGGCGTAGACCAGCGCGAGCGAGCCGAGCAGGACGGCGGCGGGGTTGCGCATCGCGTGGAGCAGGGCCGGGCCGTAGGCCCGGCTCGCGATCCGCAGCACCGGCGACTCGCGGATCTTCTTGTGGCGGCGCAGCGCGAAGTAGCACAGCACCGGCACCAGCGTGAAGCTGACGATCATCGCGCCGACGAGCGCGCTGACCACGGTGTGGGCCATCGGCGCGAAGATCCGGCCTTCGACGCGCTGGAGCGCGAAGATCGGCAGGTACGCCGCGACGATGATGAGCAGCGAGTACAGCGTGGGCCGCGCGACCTGCTTGGCCGCGGTGTAGATCGACCGGATGCGCTCGCCCTCGGTCTGCTGCTGGTAGTCGTCGCCGGCGCAGTGGCCGAACACGTGCTCGACGAGGATCACCGCGCCGTCGACGATGATCCCGAAGTCGACCGCGCCCATCGACAATAGATTTGCCGACATGCCGCGGCTGCGCAGATAGATGAACGACGCCGCGAGCGACAGCGGGATCACCAGCGTGACGACCAGCGACGCGCGGATCGACAGGAGGAACACGAACAGCACGATCATGACCAGCGCCGCGCCCTCGCCGAGGTTGTGGAACACGGTCTCGAGCGTGGTGTCGACCAGGTCGGTGCGGTCGTAGAACGCGCGCAGCCGGATCCCGCCGGGCAGCGAGTGCTGGTGGAGCTCGTCGATCCGGGTGCGCAGCGCCGCGAGCACGACCGAGGGGTTCTGGCCGCGCCGCATCAGCACGATGCCCTCGACGGCGTCGCTGTCGTCGCCGCGGGTCACCACGCCCTGTCGCGGCGCATAGCCGGTCGTGACCGTGGCGACGTCGCCGAGCTTGACCGGCACGCCGGCGTGGAACCCGACGCGGACCTTGGCGATCTCGTCGACCGACCGGAACGTGCCGAGCGAGCGGATCACGAACACCTGCGCGCCGCGCTCGAGCGTGCCGCCCGACGCGTTGGCCGAGGCCTTCGACAGCGCCTGGAACACGTCGTCGATCATGACGCCGAGCTGGGCGAGCTTGGTCGGCTGCGGCTCGACGTGGACCTCCTGGACCAGGCCGCCGTACGACACGACGTCGGCGACGCCGGGCACGCGCATCAGCGCGGGTCGCACCACCCAGTCCTGGGTCGTGCGCAGGGTCATCGGATCGGCCGCGGGCCCCTCGAGCGTGTAGCGGTAGACCTCGCCGATCGGCGTCGCCAGCGGCCCGAGATCCGGCGACACGCCGGGCGGCAGGTCGGCGCCCGGGATGCGCTCCATGATCTGCTGGCGGGCGACCAGCGGCTCGACGCCATCGTCGAACGTCAGCGTGACGAGCGACAGGCCGAACAGCGAGACCGAGCGCAGCCGGTAGAGCCCGGGCACGCCGTTGAGCGCGCGCTCGAGCGGCACCGAGACCCGGCGCTCGACCTCCTCGGTCGGCTGGCCGGGAAAGATCGTGATGACCTGGACCTGGGTATCGGTCGGATCGGGGAACGCCTCGATCGTGAGGTTCTTGTAGGAGTACCAGCCGGCCGAGGCGAGGAACGCCGCGAGGATGAAGATCAAGAGCCGCGTGGTCAGCGAGCCGTGGAGCAGCTTGTCGAGCATCGGCGCCGCCTCAGTTATCGAGCTGGATCTGGTTGTCGAGCAAGATCGCGCCGGTGAGCACGACCTGATCGTTGGCGGTCAGCCCGGCGAGCACCGGGACGTTGCCCCCGCTGGCCGAGCCCACCGTGATGTTCTTGCGCTTGAGCGCGCCGGTGGGCTCCTTGCAGTAGACGTAGCTCTGCGCGCCGTCGGACATCACCGCCGAGCTCGGCAGCGAGACCGCGACCGGCGTCGGATCGAAGAACCGGATCGTCGCGTAGGCGTTGGGCCTGAGCGCGCCCTCGGGGTTGGCGAGCCGGAGCCGGACCGGCACGGTGTGGCGGTCGGGGTCGACCACCGCGGAGACCTGGTCGACCGTCGCGTCGTGGTCGCCGCCGGCGACGCTGACCTTGGCCTTGGTGCCCGGCGCGACCTGGCCGACATCGCTCTCGAACAGATCGGCGACGACCCACACATCGGAGAGATCGGCGATCGCGATCAGCTGCGCGTTGCTCGGATCGACCAGCTGGCCGACGCTCACCGTCTTCTCGACCACGACGCCGGTGCGCGGCGCGGTCACCGTGAACGAGGCGTCGGCGCCGCCGGAGACCCGCAGCGCCGCCAGCTTCTGCTCGGCGAGCTTGACCGCGAGCTCGGCCTCGGCGACCTCCTGCTTGCTGGTCACCAGCTCCTTGGCGGGCAACGATCCGGACTCGACGAGCGCCTGCACTCGCTCGAGGTTGGTGCGCGCGGTCGCGCGCTGCAGCCCGGTCTTGGCGAGCTCGGAGCGCAGCTCGGCGAGCCCCGGGCTCGACACCGTGAACACCGGGGCCCCGGCCGCCACGGTCTGGCCGCGCTCGACCATCACGGCAGTGATCCGGCCGGCGAGCGGCGAGCCCATCCGCGAGGCGTGCGCCTCGTTGAACATCACGCGCGCCGGGATCGCATCGGACCAGTGCGGCTCGGCCGGGCTCGGGTGGCCGAGCTTGATCACGTTCCACGCCGGCGCGGTGGCGGCGAGCGTCACCGAATCCGAGCCGACCCGCATCCCGGGAGCCGGCGGCTCGGCGGGCGGATCGGGGCGCTTGTACTGGCGCGCGAGCAAGATCGAGGCGCCCCCGACGATCACGCAGACGATCACCGGCAGCCGCAGCGCGCGACCAGCCTTTGCCGCGGGGAGCGGCGCTTCCTGGGTCATGACGACGTCCTTCCGCCGGCTTCGCGCGCGGCCTCATCATCGAGCCCGAGCTGCTGGCGCAGCAGGGCCCGGACATTGAACAGATCGAACCGGGTATCGAGCAGCTCGAGCAAGAGATCGCGGTGGGCGCGCTCGACCAGCAGCAGGTCGGCGAGCGGCGCCTGGCCGAGATCGAACGCGCGGCGGGTCTGCGCGATGATCTGCGTCGATTTGGGCACGGTATCGGCCTCGAGCTTCTTGACCGCGGCCTCGAGCATCGTGCGCTGGGCGAGCAGCGCCTCGACGGCGCCCGACGCCTCGCGCACCGCGGCGCGATCCTCGGCGAGGGTGGCGCGGGCGGTGGCACGCGCGGCGGCCTCGTCGTGGGTGCCGCGGTCGAAGATCGGCAGCGGGATGCCGAGCGTGAACATCAGGCTCTGGTGCTGATCGCCGGAGATCGTCAGGTTGTCGAGCGTGTAGCCGACGCCGATCGTCGGATCGGGGATCCGCCGGTTGTGGGCGAGCCGGGCGTCCCAGCCGAGCGCCTCGGCCTCGAGCGCGCTGGCGAGCCGGGCCGGTCGGCCGGCGATCGCGGCGTCGGCGACCGGCAGCGCGCTCGGCAGCGGCGCGCCGGCGTCGAGCGCGGCGGGATCTTCGAGCCCGCCGGTGGTGCACGGCGCCTGGAGGGTGGCGCTGCACGTGCTGGTCGCCACCGCGACGTCGGCCTCGGCGCGCGCGAGCTGCAGCGCGATCGCCTGGGTCTCGAGCTCGATGCGGGCGAACTCGAGCGGCGATAGATCGCCGTGGTCGGTGCGGCGCTGCTCGAGCGCGGTGAGCTGGTTGGCGGCGTCGAGGTTCTTGGCGACCACGCTGCGCTTGGCGGCGACGTAGGCGAGCTTGCCGAGCGTCTGGGTCGCCTCACCGAGCCGGTCGCCGAGCGTGCCGGTCGCGGTCTGGGCGGCGGCCTTGCTGCGCAGCTCGGCCGCGGTCTGGCGCGGGCCGCGCTTGCCGAGCTCGATCATCTGCTCGACCCCGGCGGTGTAGATCAGCGTCTTGCCGAGCGACAACGGAGGGTTCTGTGACCCCGGCTCACCCGAGCCTGCGTTGGTCCTGCCGATGACGAAATCACTGACACCGAGGTTGAGCTGCGGGTTGGGGAGCACGTGGGTCTGGCGCGCCGCTGCCAGCGCCGCGTCGAGCTTGGCGTGCGCCGCCTCGATCGCGGGGTCGCGATCGCGCAGCCAGGCGGCGAGCTGGACGGGCTGCGCGAGCAACGCGGGTAGCGACGGCGCGGTCTCCGCGGCGGCGATCCCCGACAAGCTCGCAACCAGCACCGTAGTCGACAATACGCGATTCATACTGCTGGCACCAAAGACCCCGGTGCGCCTCATTCACCATCCCGCCGGCGATGAAGAAAGAGTGAATTCGTCGGTCGTCGGGACGCGGCGCATTTTTGCCCCAGTTGAGGCGTTCTTGCGCGCGTGGCCCCAGGGGGCAGATTCTCGGCGAATGGCCGTCGGGCATCGTCTCGACGTCTCAGGCCGGGCCGCCGTCGACGTCGATCGTCCCGCCGTTGAAGTAGTCGCACTCGAGGACGAACTTGACCGCGAGCCAGAGATCCTCGGGCAGGCCGATCCGGCCGACCGGGATCCGCGCGACCATCGCCTCGCGCGCCTTCTGGTTCATGCCCTGGGTCATCGGCGTCTCGACCATGCCGGGCGCGATGGCGCCGACCCGCACGCCGAGCGGCGCGAACTCGCGGGCCCACGTCACGGTGTTGGCCGCGAGCGCCGCCTTGGCCGACACGTAGTTCGACTGGCCGCGGTTGCCGTGGCGCGCGATCGACGACATGTTGACGATCACGCCCGGCCGCTGGTCGGTCGCCGCCATCTTCGCCACGGTGTCGCGCACCATGAGCGTCGCGCCGGTCAGGTTGACGCCGATCACCGCGTCCCACTGATCCCTGGTCAGCCGCGTGACCTGGCCGGTGGTCCGGTCCTTCTTGACCAGCAGGCCATCGCGCAGGATCCCGGCGTTGTTGATGAGGCCGTTGAGCCCGCCCATCGCGTCGTACGCCCAGTCGACGAACGCGCCGATCTCCGCCTCGCTCGAGACATCGAGCTTGCGCACGTGGACCGTGCCCGGCGTGCCGCGCGCGGCCTCGGCGACCGCGGCGAGCCCGTCCTCCTTCACGTCGCCCACGGCGACCTGCGCCCCCGCTTCGGCGAGCCGCTGGACGAAGTGGGCGCCCATGCCCTGCGCGCCACCGGTGACGATGATCTTCAATGACGAGAGCTGCATGGCGGCGGTGTTACCACCAAGGCCCGGCGGCCGTCACTGGCAGGTGCCGCTGGTGCACTGGCCCGACTGGCAGTCGTCGGGGCCCACGCAGGGCTGGCCGTTCGCGCAGTCGCCGCCCTTGCCCCCGGACATCTCGATGATGCCGAACGTCGGGGTGGTGACCTGCTCGGTCAGCCGCGGGCTGGCGGTCGATCCGTTGCCGATCGTGCTCGACCGCCCGTTGGTCAGCGTCACGACGCCGCCGTTGACCGACGCGACGATCGCCAGGCCGCTGTGGGTGTTGATCTCGAACGCGATCTTGGCCGCCATGCTGGCGCTGGAGTCGGTCACCGGATCGAACGTGATCTTGAGGTTGCCGGGGGCGGTCGCGCCGTTGGAGAACTCGAAGGTCTTGGCCTGCACGCCGTCGGACAGCGTGAACCGATCGTTGGTCGTGCCCGCGCCGAGCGCGCCGCCCGCGGCGGCGAAGATGTAACCCACGGCGGCTTGCAGCTGCTGCGCCTTGCAGTCCTCGCTGCACGAGCCGCAGGTCGGGTTGGCATCGTCGCACACCTCGAACGGCGGATCGGTGTGGCCATCGTTGCAGAAGTGCGCGGCGCCGGGGACGCTGTGGCACTGGTTGTTGCAGACCAGGCACGCCGTCATCGTCGGGTGATAGCCGCATTCGGTCGCCAGGGTCGGGTCGTCGCAGTCCTCGCCGGCCTGCACGAAGCCGTCGCCGCAGGTCGGCGCCTTGCACGCCAGCGTGCACGTGCCGGTGTTGGAGTTGCCGGCGCCCTCGTCGCAGTCCTCGTGGAGCGCGGGGTTGACGTGGTGATCGCCGCACAAAGGGAACGTGCAGTCCGAGTCGCACGCCGGGGTGTCGCGCGGCGTGTTGGTGCCGTCGCTGTTGTGCACGCCGTCGTCGCACTGCTCGACCCCGGCGAGCGGATCGCCGTCGCCGCACACGTTGAGCTTGCAGCCCGCGTTGCAGCGCTTGCCGGGGCCGTTGTCGGCGGCGCCGTCGTCGCAGTCCTCGCCGAAGTCGAGCACGGCGTTGCCGCAGCTCATCTGCTGGCAGCTCGCCGAGCACCCGTTGATCACGGTGCCGTTCACCGCGTCGCCGTCGTCGCATTGCTCGCGCGCGGCGTCGATCTTGCCATCGCCGCACCGCGCGATCTTGCACGACGTCGGCGCCGGATCGCTGCTCAGGCAGTCGTCGCCGTCGCTGTGGTTGCCGTCGTCGCATTGCTCGCCGGGATCGAGCACTCCGTTGCCGCACGCGGTGAACCGGCAGGTCGCCGAGCAGCCGCTGCCGAGCGCGCCGTTGGCCGCGTCGCCGAGATCGCATTGCTCGACCCCGGTCTCGACCTTACCGTCGCCGCACCGAGCGATCTTGCACGACGCGGGCGCCGTGCTGCTCGACAGGCAGGCATCGCTGTCGCTGGCGTTGCCGTCGTCGCATTGCTCGCCCTGATCGAGGAAGCCGTTGCCGCACTCCTCGCGGTGGCACTCGAAGCAGCCGCTGCCGCGCGCGTTGCTGCCGTTGTCGCATTGCTCGCCCGAGTCGACGACGCCGTTGCCGCAGCGCTCGAACCGGCAGTCGGCGGTGCAGCCCAGGCCCGGGTTCGGCGGATCGCACTGCTCGGGGCCGGGATCGCCGGGCTGGCCGTGCTTGTGCGAGAACATCGGGTTCACGATGCCGTCGCCGCAGCTCGGCGTGGTGCAGTTGGCGTTGCAGGCCTGGCTGGCGCCGGCGGTGTCGCACGCCTCGTGGTTGTTGGCGACGCCGTCGCCGCAGCGCTCGATCACGCACAGGCTCGAGCAGCCGTCGCCGTCGCCGATGTTGCCGTCGTCGCATTGCTCGACGCCGACCTGCAAGAGGCCGTCGCCGCAGCGCGCGGCCTTGCAGGTCACGGTGCACGACGAGGCGTTGCTGTTGGCGGGGCCGTCGTCACAGTCCTCGACCCCGGCCTCGATCAGCTGATCGCCGCACACCGCGATCTGGCACCTGGCGGTGCACGCCGAGGTGTTGCTGTTGGCCGCGCCGTTGTCGCATTGCTCGCCGTGCACGCCGTCGGGCTTGAACTCGCGGTTGACCTTGCCGTCGCCGCAGCTCGCGGTCGTGCAGTCGATGTTGCACGCGGCGGTGTCGGCGGGGTGGATCACCGGGGATCCGGGATCGGCGTGGCCGCCATCGCACTGTTCGACCGCGACCGCCGGGCCGCCGGCGACCTGCGCGCGCAGGGTCTGATTGACGAAGCCATCGCCGCACCGGTTGATCACGCAGTCGCTGCGGCAGTCGGCGTGGTCATCGTCGAGGCCGAGCACGTCGCACTCCTCGTTGGGATCGACCTCGCCGTTGCCGCACTGCAGGGTCGACTTGCAATCGGCGCTACACTTCGACAGATCTTGCGGGATCAGGTCGCAGGCCTCGCCGGGATCGCGGATGCCGTTGCCGCACACCTCGAGCGAGCGGCAGTTGTGCGAGCAACCATCGCCGATGATGTCGTTGCCGTCGTCGCACACCTCGCCGACCGCGGTATCGACGATCTTGTTGCCGCAGGTCTCGTCGGACAAGCAGTCGGCCGAGCAGCCGTCGCCCGACCGGGTGTTGCCATCGTCACACACCTCGCCCCTGGCGAGATCGACGATGTGGTTGCCGCAGGTCTCGTCGGACAGGCAGTCGTGCGAGCAGCCGTCGCCGTCGTTGGTATTGCCGTCGTCGCACGCCTCGCCCGGATCGAGGTGCGCGTTGCCGCAGGTATTGGTATCGGGCAAGCAGATGCGCTGGGCCGCGGCGCAGTGCATGCCGGCCGGGCAGAAGATGCCGGTGGCGCCGCACTCCTGCGCGGCGGGCGACGCGCAGCCCAAGGCCGCGACCGCGATCACGGCGAGCGCCGCCAACCCCAGCGATCGTGTCGAGCGAACCATCCAAACCGGCTTTGCCATGTCGTTCTCCTAGAAGTGTCCCTGGACCATCGCGCCTGCCAGCTCGGTCGATACCATCGGTGCGATCACCAGGGGCGGTGCGATCGCCGCGGGTGGTGGCTCGTCGCTCAGCTGCTCGGGGCTGATCTGATACGGCTGGCGGCGGTTGACCCACAACAGCACCAGCCCGGTGCCGACCGCCGCGCCGGCGACGCCGTAGCCGACGTAGCCGATCATGCGCTTGGTATCGCCGCGATCGCGCAGCGACTGCAGGCCGGGCGTGGTGGTGGTGCAGCCCTGCGTCGCCGTGTTGCAGGCCGCGACCCGCGCGTTGAACTGGTCGTAGCTCGACTGCGCCGAGAGCTCCACGCCGCCGGCCGCGAGGCCGATCGCCGCGCCGGCGCCGGCGACGACCCACGGCATCCACGCGCGGTCCCACCGCCGGTGATACCGGGTCAGCTCCTCGGCGGTGTAGAGCTTGAGCTCGATGCGAAACTTCTCGCCGGGGCCGATGTACGGCGCGGTCACGCGCGCGTTGTAGCCCTGCTTCTCGGCGACGAACGTGTGCTTGCCGACCCGGACCTTCTGGGTGAACGTGCCGGGCGCGATGAACGCCTCCTTGCCATCGACCGAGACCCGGGCGCCGAGCTTGTCGCACGACACCTCGATATCGGCGAGCTGCTTCTCGACGAGCAGCAGGTACTCCTTGGCGTGCTCGAACTTGTCCTTCTCGAGCGGATCGGCGCCGTACTGCACGGCGCGATTGAGGTGGTCGAACACCTCGATCGGCTGATCGAGGTTGAGCAGCGCGAGCGCGAGGTTGTAGTGGATCGCGGGGTGGTCCCAGTGCCTCAGCGCCTCGCGGTACTTGTCGACCGCGTTGACGAACAGCCCGTCGTTGAGCTGGACGTTGCCGTCGCGGAACGCGATCGTGGCGGCCTGCTGCTCGGCGAGCGTGACGCCGACCAGCCACGGGTGCTGCGCGTCGTCCTTTTGCAGCCGCTCGTTGGCGCCGGCGCGCTCGTCGGTCGCGTTCGCAGATCCGGGCCTTGCATCGCCGGGCCTGGCGTCGGGCGTCGGCGCCGCCGCGGCGGGGCTCGCGTCGGCGGGCCTGGCGTCGGGCGTCGGCGCCGCCGCGGGCCGTTCGCTGGCGGGCTTCTTGTGGCGCGGCGGGCGCTTTGCCTTCGTGGTCCTGGGATCCGGCGGCGAGGCAGGTTGAGCGGAGACGACTCCGGCGCCCAGCACGAGGCTGAGCCCGACAGCGAGGGCCCTCATCGATGATTGATCCTATTGTTTGAGTATGTCGATCGTCGTGCTGCCCAGTTGCTTGGTCAGCCGTTCTGCCCGGTCGTGCTCTTTTTCGTAGGCCTGCCGCACCGCTTCTTGGGCCTTGACGGCTTCGTCGCGCGACGCCTGCGCCTGCTGCCGCGCCTCCTCGGCGAGCCGCTCGTTGTCCTCGGCGCGGAGCTGCGCGCGCTGCGCGCGGGTCTTGCTCTCGGTCTCCTCGGCGAGCGCCTCGACCAGCTGGGCGTTGGCGACCCGCAGCTGCTCCTCGGACTCGCCGAGCTTGCCCTGGACCACCGTGGTCTGGCCCTCGGCGGCGCGCTTGGCCGCCTCGGCGGCGAGCCGCTGGTGCTCCTTCTCGTTGGCGACGCTGAGCTGGTGCTCGGCATCGCGCTGCGCGATCTCGGCGCGGGCTTCGTTGGCCTTGGCCTCGGCGCGCGACCGCTGGATGATCACGAGCAGCACCATCGTCGCGACGACGATCAGCGACAGCACGGTGAACCCGCCGATCACCGCGGCGCGCCGGCGCCGGAGCTGCGCGGTCTCCTGGTAGATCACCGCGTCGAGGAAGCCGCGCTCGACGTCCGACAGCGGGCCCTTGTAGCGCTGCCGGAACCGCCGGGCCTCGTCGGCCGATTCGCCGCGCCACAGCACGCCCGCGTCGAAGCCCTTCTGCTGCCACTGGCGCGCCGCGACGCGCAGCTGATCGACCAGCTGTGCGTCGTCCTGGTTCTCGTCGAGCCAGCGCCGCAGCGTCGGCCAGCCCTGGACCAGCGACTCGTGGACGATCTCGGCGGTCGAGCCCTTGCCGCCATCGAGCGTCTGGACCACGAGCAGGCGAGCATCGACCAGCTGGTCGATCAGCCGCTGGACCTCGCCGACCTCGCGCGACAGCTCGCGGAGCTCGCTTGTCGCCACGATGGCGCGGGTGCGCTCGGGGGTGACCAGGCGGAGCAGCAGCGCGCGGACCAGGCCGGCCTTCGTCGCGCCGATCTCGGCGACCACCCGATCGGCGTGGCTGGCGAGCGCCCCGGCGACCCCGCCCATCGCGGCATAGGCGTGGTGGGTGAGCAGCCGGCGCGCGGTATCGCGGCTCTCCCACAGCTTGGTCGCGGCGAACTGGAGCAGCGGCAGCGCGCCGGGCGTGGTCTCGAGGTGATCGAGCATGTCCTCGACCATCGCCGGGAGCTCGAACTGGAACCCCGCCATCTCCGCCGGCTGGGTGATCGCGTCGCGCAGCCCGTCGCGGCCCGGCGGCCCGAGGAAGAACAGGCCCTGGGTCAGCTCGCTGACGAACTCGGGATCCTCGGCGACCCGATCGAGGAAGTCGCTGCGGATCGACAGCACGACGCGCAGCGGGCTGGTGGCGTCATCGGCGACCGCCGCCAGGCACGCGGTGAACGCGGCGCGGTCCTCGGCCTGCGGCACCAGCGTGTAGAGCTCCTCGAACTGATCGACGAACACCAGCAGCCGGCGGTTGTCGCGGCGGGCGCGCAGCCGCAGCACCTCGCCGAGGTGGCCGGGCTCCTTGCGCAGCACCTCGACGAGCTTCTTCTGCTCGTCGACCTCGTCGGCGAGGTTGGCGGCGGTCGCGATCATCGGCGCGATGATGCTGGCGAGCGCGTCGAGCGGCTTGCGCCCGGGCCGGATCACCAGGGTCTCCCAGACCTCGCCCGAGCGCTTGAGCGCGGGCACCAGGCCCGCGCGCACGAACGACGACTTGCCGACGCCCGAGCTGCCGACCACGGCGACCAGCGGCCGGTCGCGGATCCGGGTGACCAGCGCGGCGATCTCGCGGTTCCTGCCGAAGAACTTGCCGGCGTCGGTCTCCTGGAACGAGGACAGGCCGGCGTACGGGCTCTCGTCGATCTTCAGCGGCTGGGTGCGCCGGCCGGGCAGGAACAGCTCGAGCGCGGCCAGCAGCTCGGCGGCCGACTGCCAGCGCTGGTCCTTCACCTTCAGCAGGCAGCGGTCGACGATCTGGATCAGCTCGCGCGGAACGTCGGTCGGCGCGGCCTCGGCCATCGACGGCATCGGCAGCTCGAGCATCGCGGTGACGACCAGCTGGTTGCCGTCGAGCGGGTGCAGCGGGTGGCGGCCGCAGATCATGCGGTGGAGCAGGATGCCGCACGCCCAGATATCGGTGAGGTGGTCGATCTCGATGCCGATCCCCCACTGCTCGGGCGACATGTACTTCAGCGTGCCCATGATCGTACCGACCCGGGTCAGGCTGTTGTTGGTGCCGGTGGCGAGCTCGAGCGGGCTCGGCATGCGGACCTGGCCGGCCGCCTTCTCGACCTGGCCGGCCGCGGATTGCTGCAGCACCTTGGCGATGCCGAAGTCGAGGACCTTCAGCGTGCCCGACTCGGTGATGAAGATATTGTCGGGCTTGAGATCGCGGTGGACGATGCCCTGGTCGTGCGCGCACGACAGCGCGCGCAGGATCGAGCACATGATCTCGACGGCGCGGGTGTACGGCATGCGCTGGCCGTTGTCGGTCAGCGTGGTGAGCGGCTTGCCGTTCAGGTACTCGAGCACGATGTACGGCGAGCCGTTGTGCTCGCCGACCTCGTAGATCACGACGATGTTGTCGTGCTGGCAGCGCGCCGTGGTGCGCGCCTCGACGAGGAACCGCTGGGTCAGCTCGGCCTGGTTGGACTGCAGGAACTTGATCGCGACGCGGCGGCCGAGCCGGAGATCGCGGGCGAGGAACACGGTCCCCATCCCGCCCTCGCCGATCATCTTGATCATCTCGTACTGGTTGATCCGCACGCCGGGGTGCGGCGCGGCGCTGGTCGCGTGGACCGCCGTCGCGGTGCCGTCGAACGTATCCCACGCCGACCGGCTGATCCCCGACGACGGCGCCACCGAGCTGCGCCTTCCGCGCGGCGGCGCGGAACCGGCCTGGCCATGGGCCGGCGCCGCGCTCGGTGCGATGCCCGGCGGCGGCGTGCCTCCGGGCATGGTCGACGGCCCCCGCGGCTCGCGTGGCGCCGCGCCGGCACCGCCGAGCACCAGCGGGCTTTCGTTGCCCGCGCGCGCGGCCGCGACGCCGATCATCGTACGGCGCGGCGCGGCGCCGGGCCCTGCGGGCGCCACGACGGTCGCGTCGTGCGGCTGGCGAATCACCAGCTCGGCCGGCGGCACCCCCGGCGCGGTGTTTGCCACGCTCGCCGAGCTCGGTTCGCCGACCCCCGCGCGCGTCTTGTCCTGATCACTCATGCCCGGGACCTCCGCGGCGAACCGCACGTCGCACGACGACAGGGAATGGATACGTCAAACCGACGCCCATAGTACATTAGCTGAGCGCAAGATGATCCCGCCGAATTCGCGATCGCCGCGACTTGCACGTCACGAGTTGTATCAATGAATTACTGACAGGCCTGTGGACCGGCCATTGTCCTCCAGACCCCGGCGCAACACCGCGAGATCCCGTGGAGGACAAAATGACCCGGTGCAAACGGACCTCCCCGCATTGCGCAGGGCGGCTGCGAAATGCACCGGGCGGCGCGGGCGCGCGCGTCTCAAGAGGCGTCGAACAAAGGGGTCGGGGCCTCAGGCGGGGGCGCGGCTACAGAAACCAGAGCGGCTTCGAGCCGACGAACAACACCGCCTCGCTGGCGCCCCACTCGGTCACATCGATCTCGACCATCAAGCCGCGCTGCACGCTCTCGTCGTGCGGATGGATGTCGGTGACCTCGCCCTCGAGCACGGCCTTGACCGTGCCGACCTTGTGGCACCACACCAGGCCCCACGCGCAGCCGTAGAGCGGCGCGCCGGGCTTCAGGTTGCGGAGGTTCTGGTTCGGGATGAAGGCCAGCGTCACCTTGCTCTCGATCGCCTTCAGGTACGGCGTCTGGGCGAGCCGGCCGACCACCGCGTCCTGATCTTTCAGGCGGAGCTTCAGGCTCTCGATCCGCTGGCCCAGCGGGACGCGCTTGCCGACCAGGTTCTCCTTCTCGAGCTTGGTCTTCTCGAGCTCGCGGCGGACCAGCCACTGGTCGGGGGTCTTGGGGGCATCGACCGCGCCGCCGATCTCGGCGATGAAGCGGTCATCGGCGGCGACCACGCGCTCGATCTCGGCGAGCTGGCCATCGATCTCCATGCGCTCGGTCACCAGCTGGCTGGCGCGGAGCTTGGCGTCGGCGAGCTGGGTGGAGGCGTCGACCACGCGCTGGTGGGTCGGCGACAGCACGATCGGCCGGATCCAGGTGTGATCGAAGAAGTAGAAGATGTTGACGACCAGGAATCCGATGAGACCGACGAGGATCGCCGTCAGCGCCACCAGGCCAGCGACCTTGTAAATGCGAACGATCGACGGCTGGAGCGCGATCCAGAACCGCGGACGACTCGGGCGAGGCTGCATCTGCACGTTCCTTACCACTAAGCTGCGGGCAGCTGGGCGTGAGATCGCGCGCGGGCAACGGCGGGAACGGGCTCCCCGAGGCCGACCTCGCGGATCGGCTCGACATCGGGTTCGGGCAGCGATTCCTCGTGGTTACGCGTCTCCCAGTTGGCCGTATCGAGCGTGAACAGCGCCAGCGGGGTCAAGAGCGCGTACGTCACCGGCATCAGCAGCGACAGCGGGATGAACGCCAGGGGGCCGACGCGTTCCTCCTTCGGCAGCTTCCGCGTGCGCCAGCGGTACAGCATGCCGAAGAACACGACGGCTTCGGTGTGGAGGACGAGCGCGGGGAAGAACTTGTGGGCCGCCAGCGCGCGCGTGACCGCGATCGGATAGACGAGCAGCAGCGCGAACAGCGAGAAGAAGTGGATCGCGAGCACCGGGTTGAGCCGCCACACGTGCGTGACGCCGCCCGCGTAGTCGACGATGTTGGACCGGCGCCAGCGCAGCTGCTGCGAGAAGTAGCCGGCGAGCGTGCTCGGCACGAACGTCCGGCAGCGCGCCGACAGCGTCATCGTGGTCAGGTAGCCCGCCTTGACGATCTGGCGGGTCAGGAACCGATCCTCGCCGTACTTGATCGGCACGCCGAGCACCGAGCGCTCCGCGAGCACCGGCTCGAGCTCGATCAGCACCGCGCGGCGGTACGCCGTGAGGCAGCCCGACAAGCACATCACGCGGCGGAACCCCCACTCGAGGTTCTTCATGAAGTAGTAGGAGTACCAGTACTTCACCACCTGCATGCGGGTGAGCCAGTTGTCCTGCTTGTTGCGGACGTCGACCCAGCCGCCGACCGCGGCAATTCTGTCATCCGTGAACCGGCGCACGAGCTGGTGGATCGCGTCGGCGTCGACGACGACGTCCGAGTCGACCGACACTATGATCTCGGAGTCAGCCTCGCGCGTCGCCCGGATGATCGAGCTCCGCTTGCCGGCGTTGGTGCGGTTGCGCAGCACCTTCAGGCGGCCGCCCGATTTCCTCGCGATCTCCCGCGCGTGCTCGTAGCTATCGTCCGTCGAGCAATCGTCGACGCAGATGACGCTGAGCTTGTGGTGCGGGTACGCCGAGCTGAGCAAGCTCTCGAGGGTCTCCTTGATCGCGGCACCCTCGTTGAACATCGGGATGATCGCGGTGACCGTGGGTTCGTAGTCGTCGCGGCACTCGTCCCAGCTCTTGCCGCGCACGACGCGCAGGATGATGCCGGCAACGTAGCGATTCACGAAGACGACCACGGCGAGCGAGTGAACGATCACCCAGAGGACGTGGGTTGTCATGCGGGCACCGCCTGTGCGAAGCCCGCGCCAACCGATACGGGACAGTTTAGTCGAGGTTTCACGTCTAAGCTATTGGTAGTTGGGATCGGCAAGGGTAGGACGAAGGGGGCCGACGTTGGTCCCCCGGCAAGTAATCCACGCAAACTATGATGGTTCGCTCATCAACTCAAGTTGGTTGACGCACGTTGCCACCAACTTGTTGCATCGCGACGGTAGAGGATATGCAGCAGGAACCTGAGGAGTTTCGCCTTGCGTAGGCCGTGGACCGTGCCACGAACGTGTGCGATGAGCGCGCCTAGGCGTCGCCTGGCGGCCGCTGTCCTGGTACTTGCGTCACTGCAACATCCGAGCGCAGCCCAGCCGGCGCCGCCAGTTGACGGTCACCATGATCCAATTGCCATACCCACGCCGTGGATCGACCTCGGGACGCCCGACCTAGGAACGTCCCCTGTTGGTCCGACCGACGAACCCCCACCACCTGAACACAAGCTGGCGGCAGGGTTGACGCTCGCGGGGGTCTACGCTGCGTTCACCACGTGGACGTATTTTGCCTGGTACCGCAAGCACAAGCCGCTCTCGCAGTTCAAGGTCGGCGGGGATGGCTGGCTCGGCGACCGAACCTACGCCGGCGGCGCAGACAAATTCGGTCACGCCTGGGCGACGCTGGGCCTGGCCCGGGTCGGCACCGAGATGCTCTACCAGTGGGGCGGCTTCAGCCGGCTGACGTCGACGCTGGTGTCGACCGCGCTCAGCGAGCTGCTGTTCCTTGGAGTCGAGGTCAAGGACGGGTTCTACTACGAGTTCTCGTTGAGCGACGCCACCGGCGATACCGCGGGGGCGCTCGCGGCGATCGCGCTGTCGCTGTCGCCGCGGCTCGACGAGCTGTTCGACTTCCGGGTCCAGTACTGGCCGAGCCACGAGTACCGCCGTCAATTCGACGGAGGTAACGTCAATATCGCGGAGGATTACAGCGGCGAGACCTTCGTGCTGGCGCTCCACCTCGGCGCGATCCACTCGCTGCGCGACGCGAGCTGGGGCGGCTGGTCGCGGTTCGTCGACGTCGCGCTCGGCTTCGGCACGCGCGGCTACAAGCCGGACCCGCCAGGTGGGGAACCCCCCTACGACCATCACCAGAAGCTGTCGTTCGGCGTGTCGCTCAACATGCAGGGCCTGTCGGACTGGTTGTTCGAGAAGCGGTCGCGGCCCGCGTACAAGATGGGTCACGGCCTGTTCGAGATGTTCAACGTCGGCTACCTGCCGGTCGAGACGTGGACGCGCACGCCAACCGGGCAGGTCGCGGCGGGCGGCGCCTGAGCGTTCTCGGGGACCTGCGTGCGGCGTTCCGGGACGATCGGCCGAGATCGGACGCCATCGTGTCGTGGAGTGGTGGTAAGCACAACCAGTGCCCCGCGCTGTTGTCCGTGATCCTGTCCCCGAGACCGAGCCGCCGCGCGGCCTGCATGCGCCGCGTCCCGAAGATCTCGAGCGCTGGATCTACGCCTACCTGAAGCACGCGCCGCTCTCGCTGACCCTGCGCGAGATCAACCGGCTGATCGCGATCGAGTCGGTGAGCGGCGGCAAGGGCCCGATCCTCGATGTCGGCTGCGGCGACGGCTTCTGGTGGACGCTGCGCGACGCCGACCACCGCGAGGTCTACGGCATCGACATCTCGGCGCGCGAGATCGCCCAGGCGCGCACCCGGATCACCGCGGAGCTGACCGACGTGTCGCGCGAGCGGCCATTTCCGGGCACCCTGTTTCAGGAGATCATCGGCAACTGCTCGCTGGAGCACGTGCCGGATATCGACGCGGCGCTGTCCAACCTGCGCCAGGCGGCGGCGCCGAACGCGCGGCTCCTGATGTTCGTGCCGACCCCGCGGTGGGCGCTGCAAGGCAGGCTGCAATCGTGGCTGCTGCGCCGGGCGCCGCGCGTCGCGATGAGCATCGCTGGCGCGATGAACGGATTTTTCCAGCACTGGCACCTCTACGACGCCAAGGTCTGGACCCGGCTCCTGGCGCAGAATGGCTGGCAGGTCCGCGCGACGTACGGCCTGGGCTCTGCGCGCTCGGAGTTTCTGTTCCGCGCGTTCATGCCGCCGGCGTTCGCCGAGTTCGTCGCCAAGAAGCTCACCGGGTTCTATCCGTCCAAGCTCGCGCAGTTCTTGCCCAAGGCCGCGCTCGCGCCGGCGGCCCGCCTGGTGCGATGGGCGGTCTCGGATCCGCTGGTCGCGGCCGATTCTCCGACCGCGTACGAGTACCTGATCATCGCCGAGGCGGCCGAGCTGCCGGCGCCGTGACCGCCGCATGTCGCATCCGCCGAACCTGCCGAGCTCCATGACCGACACCACCGATTACTTCGCCAACCACGCGCGCGCCCGTCAGTTCCCGTGGACGCTGTACCACCGACCGCTCGAGCGCGATCTCGCCATGTTCCTCGCCTCGGTCGCCGTCGAGCACCGCGCGGGCGAGGTGCTGATCGTCGGCTGCGGTCTCCTGCACGAGCTCGACGCCGCGCCGATCGGCCTGGGGTTTCACGTCGTCGACATCGACGAGCGCGCGGTGAAGGCGGTGCTGGCGCGCGGTGATCGCCGGATCACCGGCGGCACCGTGGTGGCGCCGGAGCAGCCGATCGCGCTGGGCCGGTCGTTCGCGGCGATCTACGCCAAGGAGGTCATCGAGCACGTCGACAGCTGGCCGACCTGGCTGGTCGGGCTGCGCCGCGCGCTGGTGCCTGGCGGCCGGCTGTGGCTGTCGACGCCCAACTACGGCGAGCCGTGGCTGCCGGCGATCGAGTCGACGGTGCTCGAGCTGGTCGCCCGGCGCTCGGGGTTCTCGCGGCGAGGCATTCACCCGACGCGGTTCTCGCGGGGCGCGCTGACCCGCGGTCTGGTCGCCGCGGGGTTCGCCGAGGTCGACGTGGCCCCGACGCCGACCCGGCTCGCCCTGACCGCGTGGTCGCGCGCGCCGCGATGACCTCGCGCGCCCCGATCCGCGTCGCCGGCATCGCCGACGAGCTGATCCGCGAGATCCACTACCTCAACGCGTCGCCGCGCGGCGGCACCGAGGTCGAGCGGCTCCCGGTCGCGCGCGGCGAGCTCGCCGCCCCGCTCGCCGGCGAGCTCGACGCGTTGATCGTGTGCAGCGATCTTCAGGGCGTGGTGCCTGGGCCGCAGGGTCGCTCGGAGCTGCTCGGCGTGCAGGTCGCCGTGGTGCTCGAGCATCTCGCGGCCGCCGGCGCGATCCCGGCGGCCGCGCGGACCGGCGTCCTGCTCGCCGGCGATCTCTACAGCGTCCCGGCCGCCAACAAGCGCGGCGGCTACGGCGACGTCGCCAACGTCTGGCACGCGTTCGCCGCGCGGTTCGCCTGGGTGGCCGGCGTCGCGGGCAACCACGATGATGTCTCCGCGGTCGCCGCCGTGGGCGCGAACGTCCACCTGCTCGACGGCGCGCTCGCCGAGCCCGACGGCCTGCGGATCGGCGGCGTCGGCGGTATCATCGGCAATCCGCGAAAGCCGGGCCGGCGCGGCGAGGACGATCAGCTCGCCGCGATCGCACGCACGATCGGGCTGGGCGTCGATATCCTGATCCTCCACGAGGGCCCGCACGGCGGCGACCACCAGCCCGGCAACGCCGCGATCCGGCGGGCGATCGAAGCCGGCGCGGTCGGGCTCACGATCTGCGGCCACGACCACTGGCGCGACCCGCTCACCCACCACGATCACGGCCAGATCCTCAACGTCGATGCGCGCGCGATCGTCCTGGTCGCGCCGCGTCGCGGTTAGCGCGGTTAGCTGGGGTCAGCTGCGGCCGGCGTTGGCCGCCTGGTTGGCCTGGTCGAACCGCTCCTGATAGATCCGCATGATGTCGGCCGCGGTCTCCTCGATCGCCCGGTTGGTGACGTCGATGACCGGCCAGTTGGCGTGCTTGCGGAAGATCTCGCGCGAATAGGCGATCTCGTTGTCGATGTGCGCGCGCTGGCCGTAGCTCGAGTCGTGCGGCATGCCGAGGTGCGAGAGCCGCGCCTGGCGGATCCGCATCAGCATGTCGGGCTGGACGATCAGGCCAAACACCTTGCGGTCGTCGACCTGCGAGAGCTCTTCGGGCGGGTCGACGCCGAGCACCAGCGGCACGTTGGCGACCTTGAGGCCGCGCTGCGCGAGGTAGGTCGAGAGCGGGGTCTTCGAGGTGCGCGAGATGCCGACGAGCACGAGGTCGGCCTTCGGCAGGTTGCGCGGCTCGGCGCCATCGTCGTTCTTGACCGCGAACTCGACCGCCTCGATCCGGCGGAAGTAGTCGTCGGTGATCGAGTGGAGGAGGCCCGGCACGCCGGCGGGGGCCGAGCCCAGGAACATCGCGAGCTTGCTGATCAGCGCGCCGATCAGATCGACGGTCTCGATGTTGTAGCGCTCGACCAGGTTGCTGATCAGATCGCGCTCCTCGGCGTTGACCACCGTGAACACCACCAGCGCGCGGAGCTCGGAGGCCTTCTCGAGGATCTGCTCGAGCTCGGTCTCGAGCCGGACCCGCGAGAACAGCTTGATCTGCACCGGCTCGCTGAACTGCAGCGTCGCCGCACGCACCATGCGCTCGGCGGTCTCTCCGGTAGCATCGCTGATGATCATGACCGTCTTCATCGGCGCCTCTATATCATGACGGGGGGCCACGCCGCTCGTGGTAGGTCCGGCCGGCGGAAAGCCAAGGCCGCCCGGCGCGCACGCTAGCGTACCACCGGCACGTGGATCCGCGCCGCCGCATCCACGACCCGGGGGCACTCCGGGTCGGGGGCCGTGGCGTCGCCCACGGTGTGGGCGCTCACGACCCGGCAGCCGCCGCGACACAGCGAGTGATAGTCGCAGCTCGCGCAGGGCTCGCGCGCGTCGCGCCAGCTGCGAAACGCGCCGAACGCGCCGGGGGCCGCCCAGTAGCGCAGGAGCTCGGTCACCCGCGGGCGTTCGCCGCCGGGCGCCGCCGGGGCCGGGCCGGCGAAGCTGCACGCGGTGAGCTGGCCGCCGGGCTTGGCGCCGATGAGGAAGTCGCCGCCGGTGCAGCCGTACACCGCGAGCTCGGCGAGCAGCGCGCGGTCGGGCCGGTGGTGGGCCAGCATCGGCGTGTACGAGCAGTCGACCTTGACCCGCACCGCGTGGCGCCGGGCCGCCGCCAGCACGGCCGGCAGGAACGCGCGGTGCTGCGCGTCGCTGCACCGCAGCTCGGCGTAGGCGCGCGCGCCGCGGCCCGATGGCTTGAACCGCAGGAGCTCGACCTCAGACAGCCGGCGCTGGGCGGCGTACGCGAACAGCCGATCGAGCTCGTCGAAGTTGTGCCGGGTCACCACGACGTTGATGCCGATCTCGCGCTTGGCCCGGCGCAGCGCGCGGATCGCCGCGTCGGCCCGGGCGAACCCGTCGAACCCGCGGACCCGGGCGTAGGTCGCGCCGAGCCCATCGAGCGAGACGTTGATCTGGCCGAACTGGCCGCTGATCGCGAGCAGCCGGTCGAGGTTCGACAGCCCCGACGTCGTCAGGTTCGGCACGATGCCGCGCCGCCGCGCGTGCTCGGCGAGCTCGCCCAGCCACGGCAGCACGGTGCTCTCGCCGCCGCCGAGCGCGACGTGAAACACCCCGGCGTCCGCCAGCTGATCGATCGCCCGCATCCACTCGGCGAGCCCCCATTCACCGGGGGCGCCCTCGGGCGAGGCGCCGGTGTAGCAGCCCTGGCAGCCCGCGTCGCAGCGGTTGGTCAGCTGCAGGTGGGCCTCGAGCGGCGCGCTCAGCGGCGCGTCCCCGAGCGCGGTCTCGGGGCCCGCCCAGATCGCCGGCCGATCGACGGCGAGGACGCGGCGGGCGAACGCCCGATCGACGAACACCAGCGCGCGCGGCACCGTGAGCTGGAGGATCGCGCCGAACCGCTCGAGCCGGGCGCGCCGCGGCGGATGCTGCCGCGCACGCCACACGCGCACGGCCACCGCGAGCGCGCCCTCGACGCCGCGGGCCGCGAGCCGGCCGAGCGAGGTGACGACGGACACCGGACGACTGTACCAGCCGCCCCGCGCCCGCGTCAGCGATCCGCCTGATCGACCGGGATCGCGCGGCGCCAGCGCAGCAGCGCGCCGATCACCGGCGTCACCGCGGCGAGCACCGTGGCGCCGACCAGCAGGAACGTCACGTCGACGCCCAGGCTCGACGAGTTGGGGTTCATGCCCCACTTGATCGCGAGGATCTTGCCGCGGCCCATCCCGCGACGCTAGCAGGAACCTGGGCGGAACCCCACCGCCACGCATCGCTCGCGATCACGGCTCCGGGCCGAACCGGACGGTCTCGATCAGCTGATCGAGCAGGTCGCCATGCGTGAGGGCGACGTAGCCGAGTCCGGCGACGCCCGCGAGGCACGCGGCGATGTGCGCGAGGCTCCGCAGGGCGCGCGCGCGGTCGTCGATCCGGAGCCGCTCCAGCGCGGCGCCCGACAGCCAGGTCAGCCCGAGCCCGCCGATCGAGATCGTCGCGACCGCGGGCGCGATCAGGCGGTGCGCCGTACATGCGACGCCGATCAGCACCGCGGCGACCGGCGCGACGAACAGGAGCTCGCCCGGCGGCCGGAGCATCGCGCGCCGCGTGCCCCGGGGGCTCCGCAGCGCGGCCTCGACCAGCGAGCCGAGCAACCCGGCGAACGCGGCGGCGATCGCGAGCCATCCGGCGGCGTACCAGCGCGTGCGACGCCGGCCGCGGGCGGCCGCCGCGAGGAGCTCGTCGCGTTCGGCCCGCGCGGCGGGATCGGCTGCGGGGAGCTGGCGGGCCAGCGCTTCGGCGAGCGTCCAGTCGCGCGCCTCGAGCGCGCAGCCGGCACCGCCGCGCAGCGCGGCGAGCGCTTGCGGCGCCGCCGGCCAGCGGATCCGGGCGGCGGCGTACCGGGCCTGCGCGTCGCCGAGCCGGCCGGTCCGGCGCAGCCAGTCGGCGAGCCAGAGCGCCGCCGCCGGGGCGCCGGGCCACGCCGTATCGCCGAGCCGATCGGCGCGCGCGATCACCTGCGCGACGGGCGCGGCGTCGGCGCCGGCGATCAGGCGCGCGAGCTCGGCGGCCTGGGCCGCGGTCTCGCCGTGCGGGCCGATCAGCGCGTGCAGCGCTCGGGCACGGCGGGCGGCGGCGATCGCGACCCTCGCCTCGGCGTGCTCGGCGGCGATCCGATCGTACAGCGCGGCGGCGCGGCCGGGATCGAGCAGCTTGTCTTCGCACGCGCGCGCCGCGGCGAACAGCAGGTCGGGATCGGCGCCGGGCTCCGCGGTCTGGGCGATCGCCGCCACCGCGCGCTCGACCTCGCGCGGGTCGGCCGCCCCGAGTCCGGCGACGCCGGCCGGCGCGGCCTCGCGGGCTCGCGCGTGCGCGCAGGTGACCGCGAGCGCGGCGCCGATGATCAGGATCCCCCGCCGCCGGGCGCGCACGTCAGTCGTGGTCGCCGCCGCCGCCTTCGCCGCGGTGGATGCCGAGCGCGCGCAGCTTCTTGTGCAGGTTGGTGCGTTCGATGCCGAGCGCCTGCGCGGTGCGCGAGATGTTCCAGTCGAACTCGGCGAGCCGGATCCGGATGAACTCCGACTCGACCTCCTCGCGGAACTCGCGCAGGCTCTTGCCGGCGTAGCGGCCGAGGTCGATCGCCGTCACCGGCCCGGTCGGGCGCTCGCGGCCCGGCGGCCTGGGCCCGCCGAGGTACGGCGGCAGGTCCTTCTCGCGGATCACGTCGTCGGACATGATCACCAGCCGCTCGACGACGTTGCGCAGCTCGCGCACGTTGCCCGGCCAGTCGTACTGCCGGAGCCGCTCGAACACCGGCTCGTCGACCGGCTTGTAGCTCACGCCGTTCTCGTCGCAGCACTCGCGCACGAACGACTCGACCAGGAGCGGGACGTCGTCGGCCCGCTCCTTGAGATCGGGCGACCGGATCGGCACGACGTTGAGCCGGAAGTACAGGTCCTCGCGGAACGTCCCGTCCTTGACCATCTGCTCGAGATCGCGGTTGGTCGCGGCGACCACACGGCAATCGGTCCGCAGGCTCTTCTCGCCGCCGACCCGGGTGAACTCGCCGGTCTGCAGCACGCGCAGCACCTTGGCCTGCGCGGTCGGCGCCATGTCGCCGATCTCGTCGAGGAAGATCGTGCCTCCGTCGGCGACCTCGAACAGGCCGCGCTTCTTGGCGATCGCGCCGGTGAACGCGCCGCGCTCGTGGCCGAACAGCTCGCTCTCGATCAACTCCGGCGGGATCGCCGCGCAGTTGACCTTGACGAACGCGCCGGCCGACACGCTGCTGTTGCGGTGGATCGCGCGGGCGATCAGCTCCTTGCCGGTGCCGCTGTCGCCGGTGATCAGCACGCGGCTCCGGGTCGGCGCGACCTTGGCGATCTGGCGCCGCAGGTCCTGCATGACGGCCGTGTTGCCGAGCAGCTCCCAGCGCGCGTCGACGGCGCGCCGCAGATCGTGGACCTCGCGCCACATCTTGCGGCGCTCGAGGGCGTTGCGCGCGGTGACCATCACGCGGTTGCGATCGAGCGGCTTCTCCATGAAGTCGAACGCGCCGAGCCGCGTCGCCGCGACGGCGTCGTCGATCGTCGCGTGGCCCGAGATCATCACGACCGGGATCTCCGACGTCCGCGACGACATGCCATCCTCGCCGCGCGCCTTGAGCCGGCGCAGCAGCTCGAGGCCGTTGTCGTCCCCGAGCTTGACGTCGAGCAAGATCAGGTCGACCAGGCTGCGCTCGAGCACCAGCGTCGCCTCGGCGACGGTGCCGGCCTCGTGGACGACGTGGCCTTCGCCCTCGAGCACCATGCGGAGCGTGCGGCGGATGTTCTTCTCGTCGTCGACGATCAGGATCGGCGCGAGCGAGAGCGAGGGGGTGACTTCGGTCATGACGGACGCCTGGGTTGCCTGGGTTGCCCGGGGTCGGGGTCGGAGTGCTCGTCGGAAGGCGGGGCGGTGGCCTCGGGGGTGGCGTCGCCGCGCGCGGCGGCGTGCAGGTCATCGGCGTCGTCATCCCGCGTCCGCGTCCGCGTCCGGCGGGCGGCCCGGGAGCCCCGGACCGCCGTGGCCGCGGCGCGGTCCTCGCGATCGAACCGGTCGCGGCGCTGACGGTTCCACCACAGCGCCACGGCGAGCATGACGAACGCCGCGCCGACGTAGACCGGCCGGCGATCCGCCCGCGGCCGATCCAGCGGGACCACGGTCGGCGGTAGCGCGACGCGCGGCCCCTCGCTCAGCCGGGCCGGCTCGCGATCGCGCAGCGTCGTTGGCGGGGCGGACGGCGTCGCGGAGCTCGGAGCTTCCGCGACCAGGATGACCAGGCCGAGCAGCGCCAGGCGACAAGAGACGGCGTGGATCATCGCATGGCTCCTTCCGCGCCGGCGGGGCCGGCTGGACCGCCGAGCACCGCCGCGCAATCGACATCGCACCGCGCGGGCTCGCGCTGGTTGCCGAAGCACGCCACGGCCGCGATCCGGCCGCTGCCGAGCTGGGCGCGCACGCGGCCGCGGTACGGCGCGCGGGTGAACCCGAACGCGAGCACCCCGGCGGCGGCGCTCGGCGCCACGACATTGTCGACGATCAGCTCGCGCGGCGTCGCCGCACCGGGGAGGCTGCGCAGGCTCGCGAGCACCTGATCGGCGAGCGCGGGTGCCGCGGCGGTGCCTCCGTGCAGCGCGAGCCACACGCCGTAGCAGCCGCGCGCGGGTTCGCCCCAGGCATCGGTGAGATCGACCGTGACCCCGTCGGCCGCGGCGGCGCGACCGAGCTCCCGGGCGATCGCCGGCAGCGGCCTCCAGTCCGCCGGGTGGGCTGCGGGCAGCGGATCGGCCGGTGGCGGCGCGGCGGGCGGGCTCGGCGCCGCGGGCTCGGCGCCCGCGGCGCTGCACGCGACCAGGCCGATCGCCATCATCCGAAGCACAGCCATACTCGCTGGCCGTCCTCGATGGCGAGCCTGCGCCGCGCGTCGTCGGTGATGCCGACCGACTGGGCGTTCATCGGGATCACGCGCGCGCCGATCGCCCGGAACGTCGGCCGCGCTCCCGGCGTCTCGACCGCCAGCACCGCCCAGGGGCGCTCACCGTCGGCGTGCTCGACCGTCGTCACGCTCACCTCGCGCGCCTCCTGGACCAGCGAGATCTCGTCGGTCTTGGCGACGAAGTGCGGGCCGCCGTCGAACGGATCGATCTGCTCGGCGTACTCGAACCCGATCCGGCGCAGCATGCCCTCGACCGCCTTGGTCTCCGCGCCGACCTGGCCGATGATCGCGCGGACGTCGTCGGGCAGGAGCTCGGTGTGGATCGGATCGTCGGGGAACAGCGCGTGGATGAACTCCTTGTTGTCCTTCGACATGAGATCGGCCTCCTGATACGTGAGGCCGGTGAACTTGCGGCCGAGCGCCTCCCACAGCCGCGACGTGCCATCGGGCTCGAGCGGCGGCAACAGCTCCGACAGCACGTGGCTGCGGAACCACGGCCGGTGCATCCGCAGAAACAAGAACCGCACGTACGACAGCGTCTTGCCGAGCGCCTCGGCGGTGCGGCGGTACTGCGGCAGCAGGATCAAGCCGCCGATCTCGGTCGGGCCATTGTAGTTGTAGCCGATCCGCAGCGTCTGATGGATGAAGTGCTTGTCGAGCGTGACCGAGTAGCGCTCGTCGTTCTCGACCCGGTAGAAGATGTGCGGCGCGCGCTTGGTGCCGTGCTGCGCGTAGATCATGGACGTGCCGATGATCCGCTTGTTCGCCAGATCCTCGAGCACGAACAGAAACTCGCGCTCGGCCGCCGGCACCGCCTCGGCGAACGCCTTCTCGGATCGCTCGAGGATGCTCTCGATGTGGCCGCGATCGGCGGGCAGGTTGACCGTGTCGAGGTGCTCGGCGACCGCCAGCACCTGGTCGACATCTTCCTGATACGATTGACGAATCCGAAACATGGCCGCGCCCTCGAGCACGGTACCACGGCCGGGCCAGGAAACGGCGGGCGCGCGCGTTTCTTGGGCATGGCTCGCCCTGCGCACGCGCGAAACTACCCTCGACCGCGCCCAGGGTGCGTCACGGCAGCACGCTGGCGAGCGCGTCGGGCAGGGCGCGGGCGCCTGCGGTCGCCGCGTCGAACCAGGCGGTCATGCCGGGCGGCAGCCGCTCGATCGCGAGCTCGGCGGCCGACAGGATCCGGATCGGCTTCTTGTGCGAGGCCTGCCGGCGGGCATTCTCGGCGTCGATCCAGTCGAGGATCTGCGGCAGCGCCTTGACCGTGGCGGCCTTGATGTCGTGCATGAGCAGGACCTCGCGGCCGGCGCTGCGCGCGAGCTCGCCGGTGACGTAGCGGACGGTGTGCGCGGGAGCGCCGTGCTTCCACTCTTGCGGGTCGAGGTCCCAGTGGAAGTGATCGAGGTGGCGCGCGGCCAGCAGGCGCTCGACGCGCTCGCAGCGCGCGCCGTAGGGCGTGCGGAACCACGCGGTCGGCACCCCGGCGACCTGCTCGATGATCGCCTTGCCGTCGTCGAGGTCCTGGATCGCCGCGGCCTCGGAGACCCGGCACAGATCCTTGTGCGTCATCGTATGGGTGCCGATCACGTGACCCTCGCGCAGGATGCGGCGGATCAGCGCCGGGACCTTGGGGCTCCGGTTGCCCGCCATCTCGCCGACCAGGAAGAACACCGCGTGGATGTGGTGCTGGGCGAGGATGTCGAGCACCTGCGGCGTGGTCTTGGGGTTCGGGCCGTCGTCGAACGTGAACAGCAGCTCCGGGCCGCCGGAGGCGGACTCGCCCGCCGCCGGCGTGGGCCAGCCCTTGGCGGTGGCGCGCGGCGCGATCGGGCCCCCGACCAGCGCCCAGCCGATGATCGCCGTGACAAGTCCGCGGAGCCTCACACCCATCGGTCTACACACACCGAGCCGAGCGGGCCAGCTTTCGTCGCCGCGCGCCTGCGGGCGCGGCCGTGCGCCCGCGGCGGCTGCGGTAGATTCTGATCATGATCGATCCGATCCACGATCGCGAACCGCCGCGGGTACGGCTCGCGAACCAGCCGACCCGCGGGCACTGGCTGCGCTACGGCCAGACCGATCGGCCGCGCGCGAGCGCCGAGCGCTTCAAGATCTGGCTCAAGCGCGACGATCACACCGGCAGCGAGCTGATGGGCAACAAGGTCCGCAAGCTCGAGTACCTGATGGCCGAGGCCCAGGCGCAGGGCGCCGATCACGTGATCACGTGCGGCGGCGAGCAGTCGAACCACGCGCGCGCCACGGCGTTCGCGGCGGCGCAGCTCGGGCTCAAGAGCACGCTGATCCTGCGGACCGACGATCCGGCGCACCCGCCGGGGCCGACCGGCAACATCCTGCTCGACCGCCTGGTCGGCGCCGAGCTCTCGTGGATCTCGCGCCCGGCGTGGCGCGACCGCAACGCGCTGCTCGCCGAGGCCGCCGAGCGCGTCCGGCGGGCCGGCGGCACGCCGTACGTCATCCCCGAGGGCGGCTCCAGCGCGCTGGGCAGCTGGGGCTACCTGCGGGCGATGCACGAGCTGGCCGACGACCTCGCCGGCATCGCGTCGCCGGACCACCCGGTCACCGTGGTCTACGCGTGCGGCTCGGGCGGCACCGGCGCGGGCCTGATCCTGGGCGCCAAGCTCCTCGGGCTCGCCGCGCGCGGCATCCGGGTCGCCGGGGTCAACGTGTGCGACGACCGCGGCTACTTCATCGAGCTGATCGGCCGGATCTGCGCCGAGGCCGACGCGCGCTGGCAGCTCGGCGCCCACATCACGCCGGCCGATATCGACATCGTCGATGGCCACGTCGGCCGCGGGTATGCCCGGAGCCGCCCCGAGGAGCTGGCGACGATCCGCGACGTCTGCCGCAGCGATGGCGTCGTGCTCGATCCGGTCTACACCGGCAAGGCGTTCCACGGCGTGGTCACCGAGCTCGCCGCCGACCCGGGCCGGTTCGGCGCCGCGGTCGCGTTCATCCACACCGGCGGGCTCTACGGCCTGTTCGCACCATCGGACATCCCGGCGGTGTGACGCTCGGCACGGCCCCGGTGCGGCTACGGCTGCGCGACCAGCTGGGCGAGCACCAGCTCGAGCTCGCGCTCGCTCAACGGGCCGATGTGGCGGGACACCTGCTTGCCGCTGCGGTCGTAGATCAGCGTGGTCGGCAGCTGGTCCGGGTAGTTGAACGCGACCATGAGGTCGGAGTTGGCCCGGACGATCGGGTACGTCATGTTGAAGTCGGACTGGAAGTTCAGGAGCTGCTGGCTATCGGGGCCATTGGAGTCCGTCATCACGCCGAGGAACACGACGCCCTTGGCCTTGTACTTCTCGTAGGCCCGCGAGAGATCGGGGATCTCGGCCTTGCACGGCGGACACCACGTCGCCCAGAAGTTGACCAGCACGACCTTGCCGGCGAGCTGCGCCCGCGTGTAGGCCACGCCGGTCGTATCGGTGTAGTTGACGTCGGGCAGGCAGTCGCTCTCGCCGGCCTTGGAGCAGTCGGCGTGCGCCGCCTTCATGCCCGCCGTGATCCGGCCGTCCTTCGACATGTGGACCGAGCCGGCGATCACGCCGACGACCACGAGCGCGCCAACGCCGGTGAGCAAGATGCCGATCAGCGCCTTGGAGCCGCTGGTGGAGCGCACCGCCCTGGCCTGGGGGAGCTCGCTGGCGGTGGTCGCATCGGGACGTTCGGAGTCAGTGGTCATCGAAACCTCAACAGGGATGGCTCCAGGTCGTCCGGTGGCACGAAGCCCAGAAGCTCGATACAGGTGGCGGTCACGTTGGCGAGGCCTGCAGCGGCGGTGCGGTCCGGATCGATCTCGTATCGATCCGATCGCCCCAGATCATGGATCAAGAATGGCACGGCGTTGAGCGTGTGACTCGTCTTTACGACGGGAGCGCCGGTCTTCTTGTCGCGCGTGACCTTGCCGGCCTTGTCGCGCTGGAACATCTCGTCGGCGTTGCCGTGATCTGCTGTAACTACCAAAATTCCTTGGAGTTCTTCGACCACCTTGGCGAGCCGGGCAAGCTGGAGGTCGACCGTCTCGACCGCGACCACGGTGGCGTCGAACGAGCCGGTGTGGCCGACCATGTCACCGTTGGCATAGTTCACCCGCGCGAACCGGTGGACGCCGGTCCGGAGCTCGGTGATCAGCGTGTCCGTGATCTCGGCCGCCTTCATCCAGGGCCGCTGGTCGAACGGCACGTTGTCGGACTTGATCTCGATGTACTTCTCGGTGCTGCTGTCGAACATGCCGCTGCGGTTGCCGTTCCAGAAGTAGGTCACGTGCCCGAACTTCTGGGTCTCCGAGATCGCGAGCTGCGAGACGTGCGTGGCGGCGAGCAGCTCGCCCATCGGCCGCTCGATCTCGGGGGGCGACACCAGGTAGTGCTGGGGCCGGTGCAGGTCGCCGTCGTACTCCATCATGCCGGCGTACAGCACATCGGGCCGCCGGCCGCGGTCGAACGCGGGCAGCTCGGCGTCGTCGAACGCGCGCGTGATCTCGATCGCCCGGTCGCCGCGGAAGTTGAACATCACCACCGCGTCGCCATCGGCCATCGGGGTCGCCGGCGCGACCACGAACCCCGGAAGATCCTGATCGATGATCCCCGGCGTGGCCGCCCGCGCGCTCTCGATCGCCGCGGTCGCCGACGCAAACGACGGCCCCTTGGCGAGCACGTGGAGCTGCCAGCCGCGCGTCACCATGGGCCAGTCGGCCTCGTATCGGTCCATCGTGATCTGCATGCGTCCGCCGCCCGAGATGATCCGGGCATCGACCCCGCCCTCCCGCAGCTTGGCGAGGAACCGCTCGATCCGGTCGACGTATTCCAGCGCGCTGGTCGGCGCGACATCGCGGCCATCGAGCAGCGCGTGGACGTACAGCTTCTTGCAGCCGGCCTTCCCGGCGGCGTCGAGCATCGCCTCCAGGTGCGCGATATGCGAGTGGACGTTGCCATCGGACAAGAGGCCCAGGAAGTGCACGGCGCCGCCGCGCGCCCCGCGGGCCACGACGTCCTGCCACACGTTGCCGCGAAACAAGGCACCCGACTGGATCGCCCGGCTGACCAGCAGGGCGCCCTGCGCAAAGACCTTGCCGGCGCCGAGCGCGTTGTGGCCGACCTCGCTGTTGCCCATGTCGTCGTCGCTGGGCAGCCCGACGGCCTTGCCGTGGGCGCGGAGCTCGGCCCGCACGCCGGGCACCCACAGACGATCGAGCGTCGGCGTCGACGCGATGGCCACCGCGTCGGCCTCGTCTCCGGCGCCGCGGCCGATGCCATCCATCACGACCAAGACGACCGGGCCTTTGGAGGGAGCGTGCTTGGGGTGGGAGCGGAGCTTGGGCACCATGGGCCCCCACCTTACACATGAACGCGGGGATCGGAAGCAGGTGCCGCACAGCAACGCCGCGGCCCCCGGGCGCCTGCCACAATGGAGGCCATGGCGACTTGCAAGTTGTGTCACGCCGCGCGGCTCGAGACCGAGCCGGAGCTCACCCAGACGATCTGCTCGCCGTGCGCGGCCAAGCTCGGGACCACGACGATGCCGCCGCCGCGCCGGCCCGACATCCCGTGCCAGCGCTGCAAGGGCACGCGGTTCATCCGCGTGTTCCCCCGCGAGCGCTTCGTGGTCGACGCGGCCAGCAAGTGGCTCGGCGCCGACTTCGGCTCGATCGGCGCGATGTACGCGCCGATGGCCGCGACCTACGACGTCTCGATCGTGCGCCAGCAGGTCGGCGTCATGATCGGCGCGCCCGAGGTCCGCGGCCTCGATCTGACCCGGCCGCGCGGCCTGATCGCCCGCTACATCTGCAGCGGCTGCGGCTTCGTCGAGCTGTTCTGCGAGGATCCAGAGTCGATCCCGATCGGGCCCGAGTACATGAGTGATATTGTCGATTACGGCGGCAGCAAGCCTTATCGCTAGACAACGTCACCCAGCCGGCGACCTACGAGGTGCGGCTCGCGGTCGCCGGCGGGATCATCGTGGCGCGCAGCGCCGGACCCAGCACGGCGATCTGCCCGACCAACCACAGCAGCGCCGCACCCACCGGCAGGAACATCGCCGGCAGACGGGGCACCTGGTAGGTGTGCATCAGCCACAGGTTGATCGCGTAGCCGAGCACCATCCCCATCACGATACCGGTGGTGGCCAGGATGAAGTTCTCGACCTGGAAGTACAGGAGGATGTCGCCGCGCGTGGCGCCGAGCGCGCGGCGGACGCCGATCTGTCGGGTGCGTTGCTGTACCCAGAAGCTCGCCAGGCCCACGATCCCGAGCGCGGTGACGACGAGGAGCGAGATCGAGACGCCGGTCAACAGGAGCGCGAGCGCGCGATCTTGCTTGAAGTAGTCCTTGCGGACCTCGGCGAACGACTGGCGTCCGAGGATGATCCGGCTGGCGTCGACCCGCTTGAGCGCGGCGCTGACCTGCGCGAGCACCTCGACCGCGCGGGGCGCGTCGGTCCGGATCAGGTAGTTCCCGGCGACGGTGTAGGGAACATCGATCGGGAGCACCACCGCGTACGCCGCGCTGGCCCGGCCGGCAGCTTCGTTGGGTCGCGCGAGCCGCTCGATCACGCCGACGACGGTCTGCGGCTCCTTGCCCCACACGTAGAGCGGCTGGCCGATCGGCGTCTTGCCTGCGAACAGCCGCTCGGCCACGCCGCGCGTGATGATCACCGACGGCGGGTGTGCCTTCTCGGCCTGCACGTCTGCGTAGGCGACGAACTCACCTGGCGTGAAGCTCCGGCCGGCGATCAGCTGCGCACCCATCGCCTCGAGCAGCCCCTGGCTACCAAAGTACATGGCGCTGTTGATCGCGTCGGGGTCCCTCGGGATCGGCGAGATGTCGGTGTTCCAGGACGAATTGCCGAACGGGACCATGTTGGCCGTGGCAGCGTATCGCACGCCGGGGATCGCACGCAGCGCGGCCAGATCCTGCGCCGTCAACGCGCTGGCTTGTGGCTTTTCGCCGATGCCCGTCAGCTGGACGCGGACGAGCTCGTCCTCGGCGAGCCCGCTCGCGTGGTCGATGCGCGACAGCCGATCCTGGATCAGGAACACCGTGTTGGAGACGATCGCGCACGTCACGGAGATCTCGAGAACGATCAGGGCCGTCGCGGCACGATGGCGCCGCAGTGCCGAGAGGATGGGGACAAAGTGCATGGGGTACATGGGACTCCGTGGTAGGGCTCAGGACACCTTCAGCTGAAGCGCCGGCGACACCTGGCAGCCTCGCCACGCCGGGAACAGGCCGGCCAGCAAGCTGGCGAAGATCGCCAGCACGAAGGTCGTCAGCAACATCGGGAGATCGAGCTGGGCGAGATCGGCATAATCGGTCGGCTGGTTCCGGACCACCCACAGGCCGAGCCACGCGAGGACCAGCCCGACCACACCGCCGGCCAAGCCGATCGCCCCGGCCTCGATGAGGAGCTGCGCGAAGATCGAGCGCCGCGAAGCCCCGAGCGCGCGACGGACGCCGATCTCGGGCGCGCGGTGCAAGAACTTGGTGAGCAGCAACCCGACCGTGTTGATGAGGCAGACGACGAGCACGCCGAACGAGATCCAGGTCTGCAGCCGCACATCGGACGGAACGACCTCCTTGAATGCGAGCCAGTCGCGGATATCGCGCAGCCGGACATTCGGTGGCCGCTCGAACCTGCCGACCCCATGCTGGTCCTGCGAGTAGCTGGTCAGGAACGCTTGATAGTCCGCGGCGGTGGTCGTGGTCCCCAGCTCGACCCAGAACTGGATCCAGGTGCACGGCGCGCCCACCGCCTCGGGATCGGGCACCTCGTCCCAACAGTCCATCGTGCCGCCACGGGCGAGCTTGAGCTCTCGCGAGGTCGAGAACGGCGCGAACAGCTGCTCACCGGGCCCGTAGACCCCGGTGTTGAGATCGTAGAAGTGCGGGCTGAGCCGCCAATCGTCCAGGACGCCCGTGATCCGCAGTGGGGTGCCCTCGACGCGTATGGTCTTGCCGACGACGTCGACCGCGCCGAACAGCTTGTCGGCCAGCGCGCGAGAGATCACGGCCACGCGAGCGGCGCGCGCGTCGTCGTCCGCAGCCCACGATCCGCCGGCGGCGAACGGCGCGCCGAACATCGGAAAGAACTCCGAGGTCGTCCACCGCGCATCTGCAAGAAATGGCTCGATGCCCGCGCGCGCGGGCTCGATCGCCGCGTTGCCCCCCGTCATCATCGTCGTGCGATCGGCGTGGCCGGCGCGCAGCAGCGCCTCGGCGTCGGCGCGCGTCAGCTGCTCCGGAGGCTCGGTGCCGGGCGTGTAGCCCTTCGCCTTCCGCGGATCGAGCTGCACGTAGAACACGTGATGGCTCTTGCCGGGCAGCGGGTCGGCAGACAGCGTGCGCAGCACGGTGAGCGTGGTCATGCTGGCGCCGACGCCGAACGCGATCGCGACGATCATCAGCGCGGTCAGCGCGCGATCGCGCGCCAGGCTGCGGCGCGCCAGATCAAGGTAATAGGCGAACATATGGATCTCCGATGCCTGGCGGTGGCGAGTGCGAGCCTACCTCCGAAACCGCCGCGGCTGCGCGACGGATCGAAGCCCGGTTCGCGAACGGACTACAGACCCTGATATCGTAGAAGCATCTGCTTCGCGGCGAGATAGGCCGCGCTGGGGTGGGCCTCCACCGCCAGGATCTCAGGAGTCAGGACCAGGTAGGACCCGTTCGGCAGGATCTCGATCTCGCTGCCATGCCGGGCCGGCGTGGTCTCGGTCGACAGAAACGCCAGCACATCCTCGGCCCCCGGCGACTCCCCACGCTCGCGCTGCTCGCCCACGTAGCGATGGATAGCGTCGCCATTGCAAAAGCTGCCGAGGCTCGCAAACGGAGTTCTGTATCGCACGTCACGTGCCCTCGGATCAGGGTCGGCCGGTGATTCGAGATCCGAGTGGGGCCACAGTCGGGCGCCGTACCGCTTGAAATAGAGCAGGCTGTGGCTGCTGTCGATGCCGCCCACGAATGGCCGCGTCTCTCTCCCACGGCTGATCTCTCGCGCAGCGCGGTTCAGGGCTTCATCGCGCGCGTCACCAGCGCTGCGACGAACGCTGCCGGCGGATTCGACCCACGATAGCGATCGCACGATGTCGTCACCGCGCGACGCGACCAGCTTCTCGATGCCGAACCGCGAGGGCTGCTTCGCCACGATCGACTGCGTGGTGAGCACGAAGTCGCCGATGCCAGCGAGCGCCCACGAATCCTGATGCTCGATCAGAAAGTCATAGGTCATCATCGCTTCTGCGGGCGTCTCCGACGGGAACCCGACGAACCCCATCATCTGGGCACCGATGTTCGCCTGGCGCAGCGCTCCGAGGATGTGGCCGATGATCTCCGTATCGGTCCCCTTGTCGATGAGCTCGAGGATCCGCGGCGCCGCCGATTCGTAACCAAACGAGATCGCGACGCAGCCGCTGGCGGCGAGCTCCTGGGTCAACCCGCTGACGAACGTCTTCTCGAGCCGGAGCTCGGCCGCCCAGGACAGCTTGAGTGGCGCGATCGCGGCGGCGAGCCTGCGCAGGTACCTCGGCGACATCGCATCCACGGCGAAGTAGATCGTCGCGCCGATCGCCTGGACGCGCTGGAGGTCGGTCACGACGCTGGGGATCGGCCGCTCGCGCGACGGTGAGGTCGGAGAATCCGTGTTCAATCCGTAGTCGCAAAACGTGCAGCGATTCCAGTAGCAACCCCGCGTGGGCGAGTACAGGATCACGGGCTCCGGTGACCAGTAGCGGGGCCAGTCCCAGGCCTCGTAGCGGGGCGTGCCGGCGCTGGCGAGATCCTCGTACGCCACCTGCGGCCTCCCCGAGGCCAGCGCGCTGCGCGTCATGATCCCGGTCCCGTGCACCGCGGCGGGCGCCGCGTCGACGTGCTCCAGGAGCGTGACCAGCGCGGCCTCGCCCTCGCCCACGACGAGATAGTCCGCCATCGGAAACAGCTTCCAGATGTCGCGCGGGCGGTCGAGCTGCTTGACGACGTCGCTGACCTCCGTGCCACCGAGACACAGCCGCACGCCGGGCAGCTCCGTGCGGATGATCTGCGCCATCCGGATCGCGAGCGGCAATTGCGACACGTAGTTCACGGACAATCCGATCAGTCGCCACGGACGGTCGTGCAGCCGAGCGCGAAACTCGGTGTCGAGATAGGGATCGAATGGCGCCGCGAGGGTGCCGATCAGCGTCGGGTTGCTGAGGTCCGTGAGGCTCGAGAAGTTGACGACGTGGCTGTAGTCGAACGCGAGGCCGTCGAACTGGCCGACAAAGCCGTCCAGGGACAGCAGGTCAATCCAGTTGTTGATCACCGAGACCGCCCGGCGATACCGCGGATAGTCGTAGAACTTGGTCTCGCTGCGGAAGGTGTCCACCGCGTCCCGTGGCATGTCCGGTGTGACGGCGAGCGACTTCAGCGCATACAGGTAGCGAGCTTCGTCCATGCGGGTGAGCGTATGCTTCTGTTCGACCTGTTCGACACACCGACGCGCGCGCGCGAGCAGCTTGGCGACCTGTTCGGCTTCGACCAGATAGTTCAAGGCCTCGACGTTGGCGTCGAGCGCGCACCCACCCTGAAAGCCACCAGCCTCCGCGGCCGCGAGCAGATACGAGATCGAATGATACGGGCACGTGGGATCCGTGAGCGGAGGATTCACCAGCAGGAACGGTAGGTTCGGCTGCTCGTTTGCCCTGAATGCCATGCGACCTGCCTCCCGAAGTTGAAGATCACGCGAGCCCACGCTCGCCGCGCGCAGCGTCTGCTATGCCGGCTTCTTGTTGTTGTTATTATTGTTGTTGTTCGCGGACGGAGCGACGACCGAGTCCAGCTGCGTGTCGATGCTGGCAAGCGCCTGGACCTCCTCGGTCGACAGCGAGGCCAGGACGATGCGCTCGTTCTCGGTCAGGCTACCGCCGTGCTTGTCGATCGCATCCGCGAGGCCCAGCGTGGGCGCCGCGGCGAGGATCGCAGAGAATGCCAGGATCGCTGGAGTTACGTGGTGGCCTGACTTCTTTGGTTGATCGTTGTCACTCGCCATTTGTTATCTCCTCCGGTGTTGGGTACGTCCACCTTCTCGATGTCAGCTGTTCGCCGACCTTGCATTCGTACTAGCTACCCGGCGCAGCCTCGCTGGCTAAGTATGGCAGCGGTGTGAGAAATTCTCACGTGCTCGATTCCACGAGTCCGGAGTACGCGGCATTGTACGATCTCACTGAACATCGCAGCGTGCGGCGATCCGGATTCGCCGCGTCGCTTCGCCGGATTCCGCCCCTCCAAAGACCCACCGGGGCTCACCGGTCAGCTACCCTCCGAGAGCGATTTCCGTCGGGGGGCGTCGACTTCGAGCCCGCGACCGGCCTGGCGCGCCCAGACGCCGGCTCACGGCTTCGCGGCGGGCTGGGCGAGCGAGCCTGTGTTGTCGCGCGGCGAGTCGGCGTCGATCACGCGGTAGTTCTTGACGCTGCGCTCGTCGAACTCGAAGTAGCTGTCCTTGACCTGGGTCTGGAAGTCGGGCCGGTAGAACCGGAAGTGGTTCACGTTGTTCGACGAGTCGATGATGATCGACTGCGAGACGTGGTAGTCGGCGCGCGACACGACGAGGTAGAGGTTCTTGTACTGCGCCGAGGGCTGCTTGGGCGCCAGCTTGAGCACGAGGTCGTCTTTCTCGCCGTACTTGCCCGACGTGTCGAGCTCGGGGGTGAACTCGGCCTTGAGGTTGCCCTTGCCATAGAGGAACGAGACCGCGACCGGCATCAGGTCCTTCTCGAGGCTCTTCTTCACGACCTGCTTGTTGTCGTGCTCGACGACGTAGAGGTACTTGCCGTTCGAGATGAAGCTCTTCTTGACCTTGACCTCGGCGTCCTTCTTCTCGAGGTAGTCCCAACGCATCTTGCCCGGCTTCATGATCCAGACCGTGCCGTCGCTGGTCTTGGTGGTGCTGAACGTATCGTTGGTCACCGCCTGGCGGAACGAGGCGGTGACCTGCTTGATGCCGGCGTAGAACTGCTGGACGCGGTCGACGATCTCGGCGGCGCTCGCAGGCGCGGTGGCCGGGGCGGCCGCGGTCGCGGCCGGGGCGGCGGTCGGACCGAACGCCAGGGCGGCGGGGGCGGGGGCGGGGGCGAGGCCCAGAGCAGTTCGAGCTAGGATGGCAAGCAAGGACATGGCGGAGCTCCGAGCAGGTACCGAGCGGCACCTGATAGATCGACGTACAGCGCAGGCGACGGATTCATTCGGCGCGCGCGCCTCGGGTGGTCCTAGCACGAGTTGGTGGCGGGTGACCGCGGCCCTGGTGGCGGTGGCCGGCTGTGGGGGGCCCGCCGCGGTGTCGCCGCCGGCCGCGCCGCGCGCGGCGCGCGATCGGGCACACGCGGGGTTCGCCGCGGAGGAGCTGTACCGGCCGCCCTACGGCAAGGAGGAGCTCGCGGCGGCGCTCACCGCGGAGCGCGCCGCTGCCACGGTGAACGAGCGCCAGCTGGGCGAGCTCGAGGCCAGATCCGCGCCGGGTGACGATCGGGTGCGCGCCGCAGAGGCCGACCTCGCGGTGCGCCGCCGGTTCGTCGCGGCGCTCGAGGCCTGCGCGGACGACGGCCGGTGGTGCCCGCCCAGGCTCGACGATCCGCCGTGGAGCTACCCGCCGGAGACCGCGCTGGCGGCCGACCCGCCGATGACGGCCGAGCTGCGCTACGACCTCGCGAGCTGGCGCGCGCTGGCCGCGGAGCTGCATGGCCGTGCCTGTGCGTGCCGCACGCGGGCGTGCGTCGAGAGCCTCGACGTCGCGATCGACCAGCTCGAGCCGCGGCCGGTGGCGGTCGTCCGCGGCGACGAGGTCGCGGCGGCCCGGCTGACCTGGGCGCGGGAGTGCCTGTTCCGGCTGCGCGGCAAGGCGGCCCTGCGCCCCGCGAGCCCCTGATCCAAAAAACTTTGGCTCCTATATCGGGTGATGTAGGATAATTCGCTCGTTGGGAGCTGTTATGTCGAAAAACCGAAGGATTCGTGACACCTCTGTCAACCCTCGCGCCAGCGGGTCGACGGGTCGGCGCCGTGAGGTCCTCGGGGTCGTGAGCCTGGGCGCGGCGATCTTCGTGCTGATCGCCCTGATCTCGCTGCAGGCCGGGCAGCTCGTCATGGGGCCGTTCGGTCGCTCGATCGCCAGCGCGTTCTACGGCATCGCCGGGGTGTGCGGCTACGCGCTGGTCGGGCTGGCCGCGGTCGCCGCGATCCGCGCGCTGGTCGAGCGCGCGCCGATCATGCCGGCGGGCATCGCGATCGGCACGCTTTTCGGCGTGGTGTCGCTCGCGGTGCTCGCCCAGCTCGTCGCCAGCGGCTACGTCGTCGCCGGTCACGGTCCGGGCGGCGCGATCGGCGAGCACCTCGGCGAGATCTCGCGCGCCGTGGTCAGCACCGCGGGGACCGCGCTGCTCGCGCTCGTCGGCCTGCTCGTGGCGGCGATCGTCGCGACGCCGCTGCGCATGCGCGACGTGCTGCGCGCGATCGGCGGCGCGGCGCGCACGATCGGCGGCGCGATCTTCTTGGCGCTGCTCGCGGTCGCGCGGTTCTGGGGTGACGTGGTCCGCGCGATGTTGCCGGATCGCGACCGCGACGCCGATGATGACGACGACCAGGACGCGGCCGAGGTCGACGAGCGCGACGTGCTCGAGGTCGGCGACGACGAGGCTGGCGCCGAGCCGGCGATCATCAGCCGCGGCAGCAAGAAGAAGCGGCCGCCCGCCGAGCTGGTCGCGTCGGGCGAGATCGACAGCCCGCTGCCGGGCGATCTCACCGAGCGCACCGAGGCCGCCGCGGAGATCATCAAGGAGGCGCCGCGCCCGCGGACCGCCCCGGCGCTCGAGGCCGCGGCGGCGGAGCTCCCCGCCGGCAAGCGGCGCAGCCGGTTCGCCAGCGGCACCCAGGCGCCGGTGCCCACCGTCGAGCTGGCCACGCTCGAGGCCGCGGCGCCGCTCGATCCGCTCGAGCCGGCCGACAGCGCGCCGGCCGGTGCGGCCGCGGCCGGCCCGGTGATCGTCGAGCCGCGGTTCAAGAACGCCGACAAGGCGACGATGGCGGCCAAGGAGAAGGCCGCCGAGGCCGAGCGCCAGACGTTCATCAAGATCGGCGAGGGCGACTACAAGCTGCCGTCGATCCAGCTGCTCAACTACGACGCCAGCACCGCCAACCAGCTCGACAAGACGGCGATGCTCGAGCTGTCGGCCAAGCTGACCCAGACGCTCGAGAACTACGGCGTCAAGGGCGACGTCGTCGCGATCCGGCCCGGCCCCGTGGTCACGATGTACGAGTTCGCGCCCGCGCCGGGAACCCGCGTCAACAAGATCGTCAGCCTCACCGACGACCTCGCCCTCGCGCTCGAGGCGCTGCGCGTCCGCATCGTCGCGCCGATCCCCGGCAAGGCCGCGGTCGGCATCGAGGTCCCGAACAAGACCCGCGAGAAGGTGTTCCTGAAGGAGATCGTCGCCGACGAGGCGTTCACCAAGGGCCGCGCCAAGCTACCGATGGCGATCGGCAAGGACATCGAGGGCGGCCCCTCGGTCGTCGACCTCGCGCGCATGCCTCACCTTTTGGTCGCCGGCACCACCGGCTCGGGCAAGTCGGTCGCGATCAACGCGTTCATCACGAGCATCCTGTATCACGCGAGCCCCGAGGACGTTCGCATGATCATGGTCGACCCCAAGATGCTCGAGCTCTCGATCTACGAGGGCATCCCGCACCTGCTGTTGCCGGTGGTCACCGATCCGAAGAAGGCCAACCTGGCGCTGCGCTGGGCGGTCGAGGAGATGGATCGGCGCTACGATCTGCTCGCCCAGATGGGCGTGCGCGACATCGGCGGCTACAACGACAAGGTCGGCAAGCAGCTCGCCAAGCTCGAGGCCGACAAGCTGCGCGCCGCGGCCGACGCGGCGTCGCGCGCGATCGAGGACGACATCGACAAGGCGACCTCCGCCGAGAGCCCGGCCCAGGCCGACGCGCGCGACAAGCTGGTGACCGCGCCGCCGCACCGGCTGCCCTACATCGTCGTCGTGATCGACGAGTTCGCCGACCTCATGATGTGCGCGCCCAAGGAGGTCGAGACCTCGGTCGCGCGGATCGCCCAGAAGGCGCGCGCCTCGGGCATCCACCTGATCCTGGCGACCCAGCGCCCGTCGGTCGACGTCATCACCGGCCTCATCAAGGCGAACTTTCCGTCGCGCATCGCGTTCTCGGTCGCCTCGAAGATCGATTCGCGGACGATCCTCGACCAGACCGGCGCCGAGGCGCTGCTCGGCGCCGGCGACATGCTGTTCTCGGACCGCGGCGCGGCGCCCCAGCGCCTGCACGGCTGCTACGTCGACGAGGTCGAGATCCAGCGCGTCGTCGACTTCCTGAAGACCCAGGGCCGGCCGGTCTACAACCTCGAGATCCTGAAGCCGCGCGACGAGGACGCCGAGGGTGGCGAGCAGTCGGCGCCGGGCGCCGGACCGGGCGGCAAGGCCGATGACGATATGTACGACAAGGCGGTCTACATCGTCACGACCACGCGCAACGCGTCGATCTCGTGGGTCCAGCGCCAGCTCCGCATCGGCTACAACCGCGCCGCGCGGCTGGTCGAGGAGATGGAGAAGCAGGGCGTGGTCAGCCCGCCGGACCACACCAACAAGCGCGAGGTGCTCGTCGCGCACGCGTAGCGCCGGCGGCGGCGCGGGCTACAAGCGGGCGATGATGTCCTCCGCCCAGCGGACGGAGTCGTACCACGCCATGAACACGGCCTGCGCCGAGAACCCGGAGGCGGCGAGCGAGATCAGGTCGCCGCGGTTCTGGTGGCGCACGGTCTCGACGATCCGGGCCGGCCGGGTCGAGCCGCCTCCGAGCGCCTCGCACACCAGCGGCGACAGCGGCAGCTGGGCGAGGATCTCGGACAGCGGGCGATCGAGGATCGCGTCGAGCAGCGAGAGCAGGCCGGCGGTGAACAGCTCGTCGGCCGGCACCGTGGCGCTGCGCGCGAGCAGCTCGCACATCCGCGCCCGGATCAGGACCTGGCGGGCCAGCTCGAGGGGCTTATCGTCGAACCCGGACGCGAGGATCAGCACGATCAGCGCGGCGACCTGCTGGACCCCGAGCCGCGCCATCGCCTGCTGGATCGATCCGACCGGCGCGCCGCGCGACATCGACACCGAGCTCGCGAGCTTGAGCAGGCGGACGCCGAGGCCGACCTCGGCCGCGACCAGGCTCTCGATCGCGCGAAAGTCGAGCTTCTGGTCGTACAGCGTGGCGAGCAGCCGGAGCAGCTTGGCGCGATCGTGCGGCAGCCGGGTCGTGCGCTGGACGACCGGCATCTCGAGGAAGTAGCCCTGGAAGTAGTAGAAGCCGAGGTCGCGCAGGAACTGGTGGTCTTCGTGCGTCGAGATCTTCTCGGCGAGCATGATCGCGCCGGTCGGCTTGAGCTCGGCGTACTGCGCCGCGATCGCCTCGCGCGGCACGTCGAGCACGTTGACCTTGATGATGTGGGCGACCGCCAGCAGCGGTCGGTTGGCGTCGGTCAGGATGAAGTCGTCGAGCGCGATCCGGAAGCCGCGGTCGCGCAGGTCGCGCAGCGACGCGACCAGCTCGGGCGTCACCTCGACGTCCTCGAGCACCTCGATCACGGTGCGCTCGGGCGGCAGCGG
>Ga0302323_100000181_pt1 | contig 47421 bp, 39 predicted proteins | sample Fen_T0_3_FD_201950 | JGI IMG/M metagenome (GOLD analysis project Ga0302323, IMG submission 201950) | Peat permafrost microbial communities from Stordalen Mire near Abisko, Sweden - Fen_T0_3 | ecosystem: Environmental > Terrestrial > Soil > Wetlands > Permafrost | place: Sweden: Abisko...
CCCGCGCGCAGCGTGCACGCCCAGCTGGCCGCGACCGTCGAGCGCGTCCGGGGCGAGGCGCGGGCGTCGTGACCCCGGCCTGCCCGCTGTGCGGTGATCCTCGGGTCGCGCCGTTCGTGCGGCGGATGACCGTGCCGGTGCTGCAGAACGCGCCGGCGGCGACCCGCGACGAGGCGCGCGGCCGCGCGATGGGCGCGCTCGAGATCGCCGCGTGCGAGCGCTGCGGCTTCGTGTTCAACCGCGGGTTCGACCCGGCGCGCATCGAGTACGCGCAGAGCTACGACAACACGCAGTGCTGCTCGCCGAGCTTCGAGCGCTACATGCGCGAGCTCGCCGAGGATCTGGTCGCGCGCCACGACCTGCGCGGCAAGCGGATCGTCGAGATCGGCTGCGGCAAGGGCCACTTCCTGCGCATGCTGTGCGCGGCCGGCGGCAACCGCGGCTTCGGCCTGGATCCGACCTACGTCGGCCCCGACCAGGTCGATGGCGGCGCCGTGACGTTCGTCCGCGAGTTCTACGCCGCGCGCCACGGCGGCCTGGGCGCCGACTTCGTGTGCTGCCGCCACGTCCTCGAGCACGTCGCCGATCCGATGGCGATGCTGTCGCAGGTCCGGCTGGCGGCCGGAGATCCCCGCACCTCGGTGTTCTTCGAGGTCCCCACCGTGGACTGGATCCTCGACCACACCTGCTTCTGGGACTTCTTCTACGAGCACTGCAACTACTTCAACGCCCAGACCCTGGGCTTCGCGTTCCGCCGCGCCGGGTTCGAGGTCGCGCGCACCCAGGCCGCGTTCGAGGGCCAGTACCTATGGCTCGAGGCGCGTCCCGGGCCGCCGCCCGGCGCCGTCGAGGTCGCGCCCACGGGGGTCGCCGAGTCGCTCGCCCGGATCCGCGCGTTCGAGGCCCGCGCCGAGGCCGGGTTCGCGCACTGGCAGGACCGGTTTCGCCACGCCGCGGCCCACGGCGGCCTCGCGATCTGGGGCGCCGGCGCCAAGGGCGTCACGCTCGCCAACCTGCTCGACCCCGACGCCGCGCTCATCAAGTACGTGATCGACATCAACCCCAACAAGCAGCACACCTTCGTCCCCGGCACCGGTCATCCGATCGTCGGGCCCGAGGCGCTGGCGCGCGACCGCGTCGGTCACGTGTTCATCACCAACCCCAACTACGCCGGCGAGATCCGCGCGACCATCGGCGCGCTCGCGGGCGGCGATCTCGTGATCGATTGCCTGTGAGCCGGCGCCCCGTGGCGACCCTGCCCCGGATCACCGTGGCGATGCCGACGCGCGAGCGCGCCGACGTGCTCGAGAAGGCGCTCGCCACCGTGACCGCGCAGGACTACGACGCGCTCGAGATCGTGGTCAGCGACAACTGCAGCTCCGACCGCACCCGCGAGGTCGTCGCCGCCGCCCGAGATCCGCGGATCCGCTACGTCAACACCGGCCGCCGGCTCAGCATGACCGGCAACTACGAGTTCGCGCTGTCGCACGTACAGCCCGGCTGGGTGACGATCCTGGGCGACGACGATGGCCTCATGCCGGGCGCGCTGCACAAGCTCGCCGCGCTCGCCGGGCAGACCTCGGCCCAGGCGATCCGCTCGCGGGTGTGCAAGTACAGCTGGCCATCGGCGACCGGCGCTCCGTGGGGCCGGCTGACCGTCCCGCTCGATCGCGGCCACGAGATCCGCGAGGCCCGGCCGTGGCTCGAGCGCGTGCTCGCCGGGTCGCAGGGCTACGCCGAGCTGCCGATCCTCTACAACGGCGGGTTCGTCACCACGGATCTGGTCGAGCGCATGAAGGGCGGCACGGGCGTCGTGTACCGCTCGCCGATCCCCGACGTGTACTCGGCGGTCGCGATCTGCAGCCTCGTCGATCGCTACGCGTTCTCGCACGATCCGCTCGTGATCAGCGGGACGTCGAAGCACAGCACCGGCGCGGCGCACTTCGCGCGCGACGCCCGCGCGGCCGCGGGCTCGCCGGCCCAGCTGTTCCACAGCGAGGAGTCGATTCCGTTTCACGCCGCGCTGCCGCGTGAGCCCGATGGCGGTTACCCGATGTCGGTCCAGGCGCTGGTCTACGAGTCGTACCTCCAGACCGCGTTCTTGCGCGGCGAGCCGGCCCGCGCGCGCCACGCCGAGCAGCTCGCGGTCGTGCTCGCGGTCGGCGGCAAGAACCACGACCTCGTCGAGGCTTGGGCCCGGCGGTTCGCCCTGGCGCACGGCCTCGACTTCGCGCGCGGCGTCGCGGCGGCGTCGCGGATCAAGCGGCTGCGCCGGGTCCAGCGGCTCCCCGCGCAGCTGCGCAGCGCGCTCGACCACTGCGATCTCGGGTCGCCCGAGCTGCCGCTGCGCGATGTGTTCGAGGCGACGATCGCGGCGGCGGCGGTCCGCGCGACGATCCCCGGGCCGGTCGCGCGGCTCTCGCGGGCGGCGGCGCGCCTGATCGACCAGCGGCGCGCGGGGCGTACGGCGTAGGTCCGGGAGCGGCGGAGCCGCGCGGTGCGCCGGGCGTTGGCGCACGACGATCCCACCGGGACGTGGCATGCTGGCAGCGGATCCGCGCAGGGGGTCGCCCCGGCGCGTTGCATCCGGGGCACGGCGCCCCGAATTTGAACGCGGCGCGCGATCTGAACATCTTTGATGGCTCATGAAGATCGCGAACCTCAGCCTGGCTGCCATCGCGCTCGCGGCGTGTCACTGCTCGCATGACGCACGCGTGACAAGCGTCGCGCGCGAGCCGGCGGCGGTCGCGCCGGCAGGGCTCGAGGTGCCGCCGGCAGCGGGCGCGGTGTCGGTCAAGGCGTTCGGCGCCAAGGGCGATGGCGCGACCGACGACCGCGCGGCGTTCCAGGCCGCGTTCGACGCCGCCGCGTCGGGCAACGCCGAGCTCTACGTGCCGCCGGGCACCTACGTGATCGCCGCCCCGCCGCGCGCGCTGTTCGCGCTGGCGCTCCGCGGCACCGTGCACCTGCGCGGCGCCGGCCAGGACCGCACCGTGCTCCAGCAGGCCGCGGGCGCCGGTCCGTCGGTCCGCCTCATCAACGTGTCCGGCGATCGCATCGTGATCGAGGACCTCACGATCGATGGCAACCGCGCCGCGCAGCAGCCCAACGAGCAGCGCCACGGCCTGTTCATCACCGAGACCGGCGAGCTCGAGGTCCGCCGGGTCACCGCCCGCAACTTCACGGGCGACGGGTTTTACCTCTATCACAACGCCAGCGGGTCGCGGTTCACCAAGGTGGTGGCGACCGGCAACGGCCGCAACGGCCTCACGCTCGGCGGCATGGTCAACCACACCGAGATCCTCGATAGCAGGTTCGTCGGCAACGCCGCCCAGCAGGTCGACAGCGAGCCCGGCGGCACCAACATCGTCAGCAACACCAGGATCACCGGCTCGCTGCTCGACAGCGCCGGTGCCAGCAAGGACTACGCGCTGACCTGCTCGGGCACGGGCGGCGCCAAGGGCCACGACTGGACGGTCACCCACAACACGATCAACGGCCCGATCTTCATCGTGTGGGCCGATCACGTCACGATCGCCGACAACACCGGCACCAACACGACCCCCAAGTCGTTCATCACGGTCGACCGGTCGTCGTCGGACATCGAGATCCGCCACAACAAGCTGATCCAGGCCCAGCGCGACGCGCCGTTTCAGGCCGGCGTCTACGTCGTCGGCACCCAGGGCTCGAGCCCCGAGCGCGTCCTGATCACCGACAACGACATCGAGACCACCTACGAGCGCGGCTACGGCGTGCGCGCGACCGGCGCGATCAGCGTCGAGATCACCAACAACCGGCTGCGCGGCGCCGGGCGCCCGGCCGCCGGGTTCGCCGGCATCTACCTGCGGGCGACCCTGCCCGATCGCGACTTCCGCAGCGCGGTGATGCGCGGCAACACGATCCGCAACTTCGGCGCGCTCGGCGTCAGCGTCGTCGGCAACGGCGCGGCCAAGCTGCTCTCGGTCGACGTCAGCAACAACACCTTCGAGGACGACTCTGCGGTGCCGACGATGACCACCGCGATCTCGCTCGACGACGGCACCGGCGCCGTGCAGCACGCGCAGGTCCTGGACAACACGTTCCGCGGCGGCGTCCGCGAGCGCGTCATCAACTACCCGCGCGGCATGCGCGGGGGCGACGAGCTGGCCCCCGAGATCCGCGACCATCGCGACCACAAGTGAGCGCCGGCGGACCGCGGCCGCGGCAACCGCCCGGAACCACAGGGTTGCCGCCCGGCCTCCGAACTCGCCGCAGCCGCCCGCGCCACGCGGGCTCGAACACCGTGACTTCGGCCGGCGACTAACCCATCCTCGGGAACTCCACCGACGCCGATGCCGAAGCCCATGCAGATCCGTCGAGCGAGGCGCCCGTGGCCCAGGTGAAGATCCCGCGCACGGTCACCGCGATGATGCGCGAGATCGTCCGGCTCCTGCAGGACCCTGCGCTGTTTGTCTGGGCGCTGTTCGTCCTGGCGATCCCGTTCTACGTGCTCGGCAGCGGCCTGCCGCAGCCCGGCGACGTCCTGATCCTGCCGCTCGTCCCGCTCGCGCTGCTGCGCTGGAATGGCCACCTCGACCGCAGCGCGCGCGGCCCGTTCAAGAGCCTGATCGCGTTCACCTGCTGGGTCATGGTCGTCGACTGGGGCTGGGCGCTCCTCTTGGGCAACTTCGGCCTCATCGGTCCCGATACCTTCCTGATCTGGCCGCTGTACTACATCTTCAACACGCTCGTGTTCCTGATCGTCTGCGTGTTCTACCAGCGCTACGGCATGCGGTTTCTCTGGCTGACCATGCACCTGTTGCTCGTGTCGGTGGTGATGCAGGCGGTCGCCTCGTTCGTCGTCCATCGCGGCTCCGAGCTGCGCGGCATCGGGTTCTTCAACAACCCAAACCAGCTCGGGTTCTTCGCGCTGTGTAACGCCTCGGTCATGGCGCTCGGCCGCCGCGGCATCGGCCTCGGGGCGCTCAAGGCCGGCGTCGGGATCACGACCTGCGTCTACCTCGCGCTGGTCTCGGCGTCGCGCGCCGCGGTGATCGGCTGCGCGATCCTGTTCGCGCTCACGATGATCTCCAACCCGCGCCGCATCATCGTCGCGGCGATCGTCATCCTCGGCCTGGTCGCGATCGGCGGACCGATCTCCAACGCGATCGACAACACCCAGCAGCGGCTCACCACCGAGCGCTACGCGCAGTGGAACTTCTTCGAGGAGCGCGGCTACGACCGCATCCTCAACAACAAGGAATACTGGCTGCTCGGCGCGGGCGAAGGTGGGACGTCGCGGTTCAAGGAGACCACCGCGATCGGCGCCACCGAGGTCCACTCGTCGGCCGGGACGATCTTCTTCAGCTACGGCGTGGTCGGCGTCGGCCTGTTCGCCGCGTTCCTCTGGCGCGTCACCGAGCGCACCGGCTTCCGCGCGACCGTGATGCTGATCCCGGCCCTGTCGTACACGGTCGCGCACCAGGGCCTGCGCTCGAGCTCGCTCTGGATCCTGTTCGCGACCTTCATCTGTATCTGCCACGCGCAGCGAGCCGCGGCTCGGGCTGCGCGCGCCGTGGAGCGCCCATGACCCCATCGATCGCGAGCCTTCCCGACGCACCCGCGCTGTCGGTGATGATCCCCAACTACAACTACGGCCGCTACATCGCCGAGACGATCCGCAGCGTGCTCGATCAGGCGCCCCCCGGCCTCGAGATCGTCGTCGCCGACAACGCCAGCACCGACGACTCGGTCGCGGTCGTTCGCGGCATCGCCGATCGCCGGATCCGCCTCGAGATCAACCCGACCAACGTCGGGTTCGCCCCCAACCTCGAGCGGGTCGCCCAGATGGCGCGCGGCCGCCGCATGCTGCTGCTGTCGTCCGACGATCGCATGGCGCCCGGCGCCCTCGCCGCCTACGTCCGCCTCGAAGCGGCGCTGGGCCCGCTCGCCGAGCGCGCGGTCTGGGGCGCCGCCACCAACGTGATCGACGCCGCCGGCCGGACCACGGGCCAGGTCGTTGCCGATCCCAAGCTCTGGCGCGGCGCCCGCGTCGAGCCCCAGCTGTCCGCCGCCGTCGGCCACCCCGTGCGATCGCTGCCCGCCGCCCAGCTGCTGCGCCGCTCGCTCGAGCTGCTGCGCACGCCGCTGCCGTTCGCCACGACGTGCTATCCGCGCGCGCTGCACGACGCGGCCGGCGGCTACACCGGCGGCCGGCTGATCAACCCCGACAAGTACTTCCTGTGGAAGCTGATGAGCGTGGCCGACACGGTCTACGTCATCGACCACCCGCTGTTCGACTACCGCGTCCACGATGCCGGCCAGGCGCCGCAGGAGCAGCGCTCGGGCGCGCTGAAGCACCTGACCGACCAGTACGTCGCGACGTTCCACCTGCCGGCCAGCGTGCTCGAGCGCGCCGGCCTCGAACGCGGCGTCCTCGCCGCCGCGTTCGTCGAGCACGACATCGCGCTGCGCGGCCTGGTCGCGCTGTCGCAGGGCCAGCGCACCACTGCGCGCCGCGGGGTCCACTTCGGCCTCGCGGCCTACCCCGAGCAGACCCGGGCGAACCGCAAGGTCTGGGCGCTGCGCGCGCTGCTCGCGCTCGGCCCGGCCGGCACGCGGATCGCACGCGCCATGCGCGGCCGCGCCGAAACGCGGTGGGCGGCTCGCGCGAGCCAGGAGGACGACGCAACGCCGCGTTGACCCCGGCAGCCGCCGCGAGGGCGCGCGCGCGGTCCGCGGCGGGGCCCGGGCCGCTACGCGACCACGGCGGCGATCGTCTGCTCGTAGCGCTCGAGGATCTTGGCGGCGGAGAACCTGTCGCGCACCGAGCCGCGGATCGCCTCTGGCGATAGCTCGCCGGCCGTGCGCACCGCGCGCGCGAGCGCCGCGGCGAGGCCGTCGACGTCGTCGGGCGGCGCGAGCCAGCCGTTGACCCCGGGCAGCACGAGCCCGGCGACCCCCGGACACGCCGCGGCGACCACCGGCGTGCCGCACGCCAGGGACTCGAGCGCCACGTTGGGGAACCCCTCGTAGCGCGACGACAGCACGTAGAGATCCGCGGCGCGCATCAGCGGATACGGGTTCTCGACGAAGCCGTGGAACGTCACGCGGCATTCGACGCCGAGCTCGGCGCACTGCCGGCGCAGCGCCGCTTCGTCGGGCCCGGTGCCGACGATCGAGAGGTGCGCCGCGGGCGCGGTGGCCGCGAGCCGCGCGAACGCGGCGATCAGCAGATCGAAGCCCTTCTGGCGCGCCAGCCGGCCGACCGCGAGCAGCGCCGGGCTGCCGCGCAGCGCGGCGGGCGCCGGCGGCGCCGCCGCCAGCCGATCGACCTCGTCGAGATCGATCGGGTTGCCGATGATGGTCGATGGCCCGGTCAGACCGACCGCCGCGACGTCGCGCGCCAGGTCTTCGCCCTGGCAGATCAGGTGATCTGCGCGGGCCAGCGCGAACCGGTAGACCTCGAAGCTGACGCGGTGGCGGATCGGCGCGCCGCGGATCAGCTCGCCGCGATTGCCGGTCAGGTAGTTGGCCGGGCGGGAGATCAGCTTGGTCGCGCGTGGAAACACCGGGCGCGCGAGCCCGGCGGTCATCGCCATGCGCAGCGTCGCCAGCACCGCCGCGGGGCGCAGCCGGCGGACCAGCCGCGCGAGCGCCACCACCGGGTAGCGCGAGGCGGTGGAGGTCTCGCGGCCGAGCCGGTGGATCACGACGTCGGGAGGCAGCCGCGACAGGTAGTAGCCGTCGGGTTGCGAGACCACCAGCTGGGGGGTGAACCGGCGGCGATCGAGGCCGCGCAGCAGCTCGAAGAACACGCGATCGGGGCCGGCTTTGTCGAGCGCGGGGATCGCGAACAGCACCGAGGTGGGCACGGCCAGACTTTGCCCCAGACCGCCGCAGGACCGTCACACGACGTGAGGAATTTCGCGACCCGACCCCACGCGCGCCACACGTCGCACCCGGTGCCTCTCGCCACCGCGCGGGCGATGCTTCATCATGGAGCCGTGAGGCTGTTGTGCGCTGTCGTCGTCGCCCTGGTGGCGCTGTCGGCGCGCGCGGAGGCGGGCCGGCCGCGCTGGCAGACCCTCCCGCTGCCGCCGGCGATGCCCCGGGCCGACGCGGAGGGCACCGTGGACAGCGCGGGGGCGAAGATCTTCTACGCGGTGTACGGCGCCGGCGCTCCCGTCGTGCTGCTGCACGGCGGCCTCGGCAACTCGGCGCACTTCGCGTTCCAGATGCCCGCGCTGGTCGACCGGTTCCAGGTCATCGCGATCGATAGCCGCGGCCAGGGCCGCAGCACCAAGGGCGACGTGGCGATCACGTACGATCAAATGGCGAGCGACGTGGTCGCGGTGCTCGACAAGCTCGAGATCGCGCGCGCCTCGATCGTCGGCTGGAGCGATGGCGGCGAGATCGCGCTCAAGCTCGGGATCGCGTACCCGGCGCGCGTCGATCGGCTGTTCGTGTTCGGCGCCAACTACGACGCCACCGGCTCGAAGCCGCGCAACGGCCCCAGCCGCACGTTCTCGGGGTACAGCGCGCGGTGCCGGAGCGACTACGCGCGGATGTCGCGCAGCGGGCTGCCGTACCGCGCGCTGGTCGACGCCCTGCTGCCGCTGTGGCGCAACCCGACCGGCATCACCAAGGACCAGCTGCGCGGCATCGCGGCGCCCGTCATGATGGCCGATGGCGACCACGACGAGATCATCCTGCTCGATCAGATCCAGGAGATGGCGGAGCTGATCCCGAACGCGCAGCTCAAGGTGTTCGACAGCGCGAGCCACTTCGCGCTGTGGCAGGACCCGCAGACGTTCAACCGGGCGCTCGTCGAGTTCCTGTCCAGCAGCCCGAGCGTGTCGGGATCCCCGTGAGCCGGCATCAGCCTGAGGTGAGACCACCCATGGTCTGCCGCGGCGGGCCGAACCGCGAGCATGGAAGCTGTGCGAGCCGCGCCGAGATCGTGCGCGGGCGCCCGCGGGCGGATGTGCCCCAGGTTGCGCGGTGGCGCACACGGCGCAGGTAATTCACCGGAACGTGAACGAATCTCAGAAAATTGCGACCAAGCTTGGGTTCGCGACGGCATGAACAACTCGGCAGTCGACGTGCACTAACTGGGTACCTCCTGAAATGCCTCGCATCCTTCGCCAAAGCGTTCAAGCCGCGTTCGACCTCGCGGTGCTGTCGGCTGCCTACTGGCTGGCATTTCTCTTTCGGTTCGAGTTCGCCATTCCGGTGCCGTGGCTGTCGGCCGCGCTGCTCGGGTGGCCCCAGGTCGTGGGCATCGAGTACGTCGTGCTCCACGCGCTCGGCGTGCCCAGGTTCTCCTGGCGCTACGTCAGCATCCGCGACTCGGCGAAGATCGCGATCGCGGTCGGGATCGCCACCGCGCTGCTCGTCGGCGTTCGCCTGAGCCTGCCGGTCGTCGTGGTGCCCTACGGCGTCTTGTCGATGAACTACTTCCTGGTGTTCGTCGGCCTGGTCGGCATCCGCGCCACCCGGCGGATCTACGGCGAGCTGGTCGAGCGCAAGCTGCGGGCCTCGGGCCAGAAGCGCGAGCGCGTGCTGCTGATCGGCGCGGGCCAGGCTGGCGTCGTGGTCGCCCGCGAGATCATCTCGCGCCCCGACCTCGCGCTCCACCCGGTCGGATTCCTCGACGACGATCCGCTCAAGATCGGGTCTCGGATCGGCGGCCTGCAGGTGCTCGGACGCATCGACGAGGCGGCCGAGATCGCCGCGCGCATGCGGATCAAGCGCGTGCTGATCACGATCGCCAACGCGACCGGTCCGCAGATCCGCTCGGTGACGATGCGCTGCCGCAACGCCGGGCTCGAGACCAAGATCATCCCCGGGATCTACGAGATCGTGGGCGACCGCGTGAACCTGTCGCGGATCCGCGAGGTCGCGATCGAGGACTTGCTCGGCCGCGAGCAGGTCCAGCTCGACGACGACGCGCTCACCGCGTCGATCCAGGGCGCCGTGGTCATGGTGACTGGCGCCGGGGGCAGCATCGGCAGCGAGCTGTGCCGCCAGGTCTGCCGCTACGCGCCCGCGCGGCTCGTGCTGGTCGAGCGGTTCGAGAACGCGCTGTTCGAGATCCACCGCGAGCTCCTGGCGCTCTACCCCGGGCTCATCATCGATCCGCAGATCGGCGACGTCACCGATCAGCGGCGCATGACCCAGGTGTTCCATCACGCCCGGCCGTCGATCGTGTTCCACGCCGCCGCGCACAAGCACGTGCCGATGATGGAGTGCAACCCCGGCGAGGCCGTGAAGAACAACGTGGGCGGCACCCGCGTCGTCGCCGACCTCGCCGACCGGACCGGCGCCGAGCGCTTCGTGCTGATCTCGACCGACAAGGCGGTCAACCCGAGCTCGGTGATGGGCGCGACCAAGCGCGTCGCCGAGATCTACATGCAGGCGCTCGCGCAGCGCAGCAAGACCCGGTTCGTCACCGTGCGGTTCGGTAACGTGCTGGGCTCCAATGGCTCGGTCATCCCGATCTTCAAGCAGCAGATCGCGGCCGGCGGCCCGGTGATGGTCACCCACCCCGAGATGCGGCGATACTTCATGACGATCCCCGAGGCGAGCCAGCTCGTGCTGCAGGCCGGAGCGATGGGCGCCGGCGGCGAGATCTTCATCCTCGACATGGGCGAGCCGGTGAAGATCGTCGATCTCGCGCGCGACCTGATCACGCTCTCGGGGCTGCGTCCCGACGAGGACATCGAGATCAAGTTCAACGGCGTGCGGCCGGGCGAGAAGCTGTTCGAGCAGCTCGCGACCGACGCCGAGCACGCCGACAAGACCAAGCACCCCAAGATCTTCATCGGGCGCGTCGCCTCGCCGGCGTGGAGCGAGGCGGTCCGCGGGCTCGACGAGCTGCTCGGCCTGGCCAACAGCGTCGAGGGCGCGCGGATCCGCGGCGCGCTGCGCCGGCTGGTTCCTGAGTACACAGGTGGCCTCGCCTCGGCGTCGACCGAGGTGCCGACCACGCTGACGGTCTCTGGGCTCCCTGGGATCCCGGGGCTCCCGGGACTCGCCGTGGTGCCGGAAATCGAGCACCGCGCCCCGCTGCGCGCCGAGTCGTCGTCCGAGCTCTCGGCGCGCGCCGAGGCAGCGCACCTCGAGCTCGGCAAGCCGCGCCGCGGGGACGGATCGACCGGGCCGCACCCCGTGCTCCCGGCCGCCGGCTGACCGAGCGGCCTGAACGGAACCAGCGGAACGAGCGGAACGAGGGGACCGAAATGACGACGCCACGCATCTACCTGTCGCCGCCCGAGCTCACCGGCAACGAGCTCGGCATGCTCGGCGCGGCGATCGCCTCGGGCTGGATCGCGCCGCTCGGTCCCCACGTCGATGCATTCGAGGCCGAGACCGCGCGCCGCGTCGAGATGCCCCACGCGCTCGCGCTGTCGAGCGGGACCGCCGCGTTGCACCTCGCGCTGCTCGTGCTGGGCGTCGGCCGGGGCGACACGGTGTGGACCTCGACGCTGACCTTCGCTGCCACCAGCAACGCGATCGCCTACACCGGGGCCGCGCCGGTGTTCGTCGACAGCGATCGCGCGAGCTGGAACCTCGATCCCGGGCTCGTCGTCGACGCGCTCGACCGCGCGGCGCGTACCAACACGCTTCCCAAGGCGCTGGTCGGCGTCGATCTCTACGGCCAGTGCGCCGACTGGGAGCCGATCATCGCGGCGTGCCGGCGCCACGGCGTGTGGATCGTCGAGGACGCCGCCGAGGCGCTCGGCGCCAGCTACCACGGCAAGCCGGCCGGCTCGCTCGGTGATCTGGCGACCCTGTCGTTCAACGGCAACAAGATCATCACGACGTCGGGCGGCGGCATGCTGCTCGGGACGCACAAGGCGTGGCTCGATCGCGCCCGCCACCTGGCGACCCAGGCGCGCGAGCCGGTGCGGCACTACGAGCACAAGGACATCGGCTACAACTACCGGCTGAGCAACCTGCTCGCCGCGGTCGGCCGCGCGCAGCTCGCGGATCTGGACCGCCGGGTCGAGGCCCGCCGGACGATCCAGGCGCGCTACGTGGCGGCGCTGGGTTCGCGGCCGGGCTGGTCGTTCATGCCCGAGGCGAGCTTTGGCCGCGCGACCCACTGGCTGAGCTGCGCGGTGATCGACTCCGCCGCCGCCGGCGAGACCCGGGACGACGTGATCGAGCGGCTCGCCGCCGCCGAGATCGAGGCGCGGCCGGTGTGGAAGCCGCTGCACCTGCAGCCGGCGTTCAGCGGCGCGCAGACCCTGGGCGGCGAGGTCGCGGCGCAGCTGTTCCGCGATGGCATCTGCCTGCCGAGCGGCTCGTCGCTCACCGCCGCCGACCAGGACCGCGTGATCGCGGCGATCGCCACGACGCCTGCGCTGCGACGGCGCGCGTGACCGCCGAGCCTCCCCGGCGCCCCGCGCTCCGGATCGCCGTGATCGGCGGCTGGGCACCCTCCCTGATCAAGTTTCGCGGCCCGCTGCTCGCGGCCATGGTCGCGCGCGGCCACGAGGTCGTGGCGATGGCGCCCGCGGCCACGGTGGCCGACCTCGCCGCGGCGGGGGGCGACGTCGCGGCCCAGCTCGCCGCGCTCGGCGTGCGGTTCGAGGCGATCGAGCTCGAGCGCGCCGGCGCAGATCCGCTCGCCGATCTGCGGGCGCTCGGCGGGCTGGTCCGGCGGCTCCGTGCGCTGCGCCCCGATCTCGTGCTCGGCTACACGATCAAGCCGGTGATCTACGGCAGCCTCGCGGCCCGCCTCGCCGGCGTGCCGAACCGCGCCGCGATGATCACCGGCCTGGGATCGGCGCTGAGCTCGGCCCGCACGGCGCGCGGGCGCCTGGTCGCGGCGGCGGCGCGCGCGCTCTACCGCCTGGGCCTCGCGCAGTGCCAGGTCGTGATCTTCCAGAACCCGGATGACCGCGACGAGCTCGCGGCGCGCCACGTGCTGCCGCGCCGGGCGCAGGTCGCGATCGTGCGCGGCAGCGGCGTCGACCTCGCGCACTACCCGGCGCAGCCGCTGCCGTCCGGCCCGCCGGTGTTTCTGTTCCTCGGCCGGCTGCTGCGCGACAAGGGCATCGCCGAGTACCTCGCGGCGGCGCGCATCGTCCGCGCCGCGCACCCGGCGGCCCGCTGCCAGATCGCCGGCTGGCTCGATCCCAACCCGCAGAGCCTGACCCAGCACGAGCTCGACGCGGTGGTCGCCGACGGCACGGTCGAGTACCTCGGCGCGACCCACGACGTCCGGCCGCACCTCACAGCCGCCCACGTGCTCGTCCTGCCGTCCTACCGCGAGGGCACGCCGCGCGCGGTGCTCGAGGCGATGAGCATGAACCGCGCGGTGATCACGACCGACGCGCCAGGCTGCCGCGAGACCGTCGTCGATGGCGACAGCGGCCTCCTCGTGCCGGTGCGCGATGCCGCCGCGCTCGCCGCCGCGATGGTCCGGCTCGCCGGTTCCCCCGCGCTGATCGCCAGGCTCGCCGCGGCCGGTCGAGCCCGCGCGGTGGCGCTCTACGACGCCCACGCCGTCGCGGCCAGCGTGCTCGCCGCGGTCGGCGCCTGACTGCGATATAACACCGGGCCACCATGCGCACCGCCACCCGCCCGGGGCTCTCGTGATCGGCGGCATCGTGTGGATGACCGGGCTCTCCGGCGCCGGCAAGTCGACGCTGTCGACCGCGATCGCCGCGCGGCTGGCAGCGCAGCGGCCGGTCGAGCTGCTCGATGGCGACGACGTCCGGACGTTCCTCTCGGCGGGCCTCACATTCTCGCGCGCCGATCGCGACACCAACGTCCACCGCATCGGCTACGTCGCCCGGTTGCTCGCCAAGCACGGCGTCCTGGTCTTCGTCGCGGCGATCTCGCCCTACGCCGAGACCCGCGCCCAGCTGCGCGAGCTCAGCACCGCGGCCGGCCACGCCTTCGTCGAGGTCTTCGTCCACGCGCCGCTCGCCACGGTGATCGAGCGCGACGTCAAAGGCCTCTACCGCCGCGCGCAGGCCGGCGAGATCGAGCGCTTCACCGGCATCTCCGATCCCTACGAGCCGCCGGCATCCCCCGACGTCGAGGTCCGCACCGATCGCGACTCGCGCGACGCCTGCGAGGCGCAGATCACCGCGGCGCTCGCGGCGCGCGGCCTGATCGCCGCCGCCTAGTACACCTCCCGGCTTCGTCCACCCGCCGCCGCTACGGGGATCGAGCGCGACGTCGCAGGCCCCCCCCACCGCCCGCGCGCAGGCCGGCGAGACCGCGCGCTTCACTGGCATCTCCGATCCCTACGAGCCGCCGGCATCCCTCGACGTCGAGGTCCGCACCGATCGCGACTCGCGCGACTTCTGCGAGACGCAGAGCACCGCACCCTCGCGGCGCGGGGCCTGGTCGCCGCCGCTCGCGCGGCGAGTTCGCGGGTCGAGACCGGGGTGCCGGGCGGTCGCGGCGGGCGGGCTCGCCGGCACGTCGAACAGCAGCGTCCCGAGCAGGAGCACGAGCAGCACGTCGATCACCCCGCACAGGGCTTAGCCAGGCTCGAGGAGCAGCGTCGTAGGGCGGTGGAGAGCGCCGACACGAGAGCTCGCGGGGCTGCTGCGCGGCTGGGCGTCGGAGCACGCGCCCGCCGAACAACCGCCGGCGCCGGCGCGGACCCCGGGAGGTATGTGCGGAGCAAGACCTGCCAGTCCTAGTCACGGTCGCGGCCCCGACCCCATCCGCTCGCGGCCGCCCCGGCGAGCTCTCGTTGGCGTATACCACTCGTCGCTTTCGGAGAGCTGGCTGCGACATCGCGATGGCGGCAACGGGCCGACGGGGAGCATCTGCGGCAACGCGATGGCCGTGACGTCGTGGCGCGGAGCTGCGAGCGGCAACGGCCCCCACAACCGGCCTGGTGGCCTTGGCGATCACTCGAACTCGAGCGCGTGGCGACGATCCTCTTGCTCTCGCCCGTGCGCCCCGGCCGGCACTGCGCGCTCCCGTGGCCGACGCTGGTCAGCGCCGCCTGGGCCGCGGTCAAGACGAAGGGCACTACCTTCAAGCCCAGTTTCAACGCCTGCGCGCCCGGCGTCGCGCCAAGAAGGCGATCATCGCGGTCGCCGCTTCGATGCTCACCGCCGGTTGCCACATCCTGCGCGACTCGCTCCCGTACAAGGATCTCGGCACTGGGTACTTCACCCGCCGCGATACGAAGCACGCCGCGCGTCGCTTGCAGCGCCCGCTCGAAGATCTCGCTCCGCTGTCGAAATCGTCCAACGACCGCTGGGGTTTCAATGTAGCTGCTGGGCTCCACGTTGAGGCTGGTACTTCACGCGTGAGAGGGTGCTCCGTTTGTACGGAGGGTTGATGTACAATCCTGCGATGAACCGCGGAACAAGGCAGGGTGTGCTTACCGTAGCGGTCGGTTGCTGCATGTTCGTATTTGTCATTGCGGCATGCGCCAGGGAGCCCAGCCCGCGAACTCCCCACAAGGCAATGCCGCCTGCGGAGTCAGTCGGAGCAGTCGGAGACGACGCGAAGCCCCGGCCGCGGGACGTCGTCCAGCCAGTCAGGGTGGAGATGGCGCATGTCGAAACCCCGGCCGAGGGCGATTTCTCCGGGGTCGTGGGCATGGACGGTCGCGACCTCGATGGCGTGCTGGTCGAGCCGCCCCCGCCCCCGTCTCCGTCTCCGGCCCCTCCCCCGCTTAACGTCGCACCTGCGGCACTCAACGCGCTGCGCGTGGCCGGCGACACGAACATCGTCCCCGACGACATCACCAAGACCGAAATCGGCCGCTATGGCAAGGTCCGGCTCGTCGGTAGCTACAAGCTGTGCATCACCGCCGAGGGCAACATCGGCCAGGTCTCGCAGCTCAAGAGCACCGGCTTCCCGGCGTACGACTCGAAGATCACGAGTACGATCCGTTCCGAGTGGCGCTATCGACCCTTCACCGTGAACGGCGAGCGTACTCCGGTCTGTACTGCAATTACATTCATCTACCGGCAATTAGAACCGCCGCCGCAGAAGCCTTGAATCATATCGTCCTCGTTTGCTCACCCGCCGACAGCCGCTTGCCGTCAGCGCGGACGGTCGCAAGCTCGAACAGCTGGCCGGTCGCGGTGGCGATGATGCCCTCGGCGTGGGTTCGGATCGTGCCGGGATCGTGCCGGTGACGCGCTCGAACGGCTTCGCTGCGCGAACGTCGTCCCCATCGGACCCACTGGTCAAGCTTGCTTCGGGCGGGCCATTCATCGCTGCACGTGGAACCGGTCGTCCCGACAGCGGTTGAGAGAGGGCTACGATGGGTTGTTCGGGCTGGTGAAGCACCGGCCTCTGCATTGTTCAGAGGACGGTGGCGGGGAGTGGCGGCATTGGCGAGCGCGGAACGGACGGCAACGCGAGGTCGGCGTGGGCGTCCGCGAGCAGATGGGCTCGGGGCCGCGACCGTGACTAGGACTGGCAGGTGTTGCACCGCACATACCTCCCGGGGCTCGCGCCGGCGCCGGCGGTTGTTCGGCGGGCGCGGGCCCCGAGGCCCAGCTGCGCAGCAGCCCACGGCGCGCCGAGCGTGCACGCGTTCTCCCGGCGCTGCTGCGTGGGATCGAGCGGTATGCCGGTCGCGAGGGCGGAGGGGGTGCGCGTGCCGCGAGGCAACGCGAGGCCGGATGGGCTCGGCGGCGGGCGCGTGCCGGGACGCCCAGCTGCGGAGCAGCCCACGGCGCGCCGAGCGTCCGCGTCCCGCGGTCTCGGGGGCTTACTCGTCGGCAGCGAGCAACATGCCGGCGGCGACCGTCGCGTTGGTCGCTTCGTCGACCAGGATGAAGGATCCGGTCGTGCGGTTGCGCCGGTAGGGATCGTAGAGGATCGGCGTCGTGGTGCGCAGGTGGATGCGGCCGAGGTCGTTGAGTCCGAGCTCGTGGATCGCCGCGTCGCGGTGGCCGGTGTTGACGTCGAGCCGATAGAGCACGTCGGTGATCATCGCGCGCGTCCAGCGGGTGGTGTGCTTGAGCGCGTAGCGGCCCTTGGGCGCGAGCGGCCGGTCGGCCATCCAGCAGATCATCGCGTCGAGCTCCTGGCCCACCGTCGCCTGGTTGTCGGGCCGGCACAGCATGTCGCCGCGGCCGAGGTCGACGTCGTCGGCCAGGTGCACCGTGACGCTCATCGGCGCGAACGCGGCGTCGACCGGCTCGCCGAGCTGCTCGATCTCGGTGATCCTGGTCGTGCGGCCGCTCGGCAGCGCGACGACGTCGTCGCCCGGCCGCAGCACGCCGCCCGCGACCTGACCGGCGTAGCCGCGGTAGTCGGGGTGCTCGGCCGACTGCGGCCGGATCACCCACTGGACCGGGAACCGCACGTTGCTCAGGTCGCGATCGCTGGCGATGTGGACGGTCTCGAGGTGGTGGAGCAGCGTGGGGCCCTGGTACCAGGGCATCTCCGGCGCGCGATCGACGACGTTGGCGCCGGTCAGCGCCGAGACCGGGATGAACTCGATGTCGGTGACGTCGAGCCGGGCGGCGAAGTCGCGGAACTCGGCCTCGATCGCTTGGAACCGCGCGAGGCTCCAGTCGACGAGGTCCATCTTGTTGACCGCGAACACCAGGTGCGGGATGCGGAGCAGCGACGCGATGAACGCGTGCCGGCGGCTCTGCTCGACCAGGCCGTGGCGCGCGTCGACCAGGATGATCGAGAGGCTCGCGGTCGAGGCGCCGGTCACCATGTTGCGCGTGTACTGGATATGGCCCGGCGTATCCGCGATGATGAACTTGCGCCGCTTGGTCGCGAAGTAGCGGTAGGCGACGTCGATCGTGATGCCCTGTTCGCGCTCGGCGCGCAGGCCATCGGTGAGCAGCGCGAGGTTGACGCGCTCGTCGCCGCGCCGCCGCGACACGTCCTCGACGTGCTGCAGCTGATCCTCGAACGCGGTCTTGGTGTCGTAGAGCAGCCGGCCGATCAAGGTCGACTTGCCATCGTCGACCGAGCCGGCGGTCGAGAACCGCAGCAGGTCGGCTTGTTCGTCGAGCCCGACCGCCGGCCGGGTGGGCTGGGTCGACATCAGAAGTAGCCCTCGCGCTTGCGGTCTTCCATCGCGGCCTCGGTGAACTTGTCGTCAGCGCGGGTCGCGCCGCGCTCGGTGAGCCGGGCCGCGGCGACCTCGGCGATCACCGCCTCGAGCGAGCGCGCCGGCGAGCGGACCGCGCCGGTGCACGTCATGTCGCCGATCGTCCGGAACCTCACGACCTCGCTGCGGATCCGCTCGCCGGGCAACAGCTGGACGAACCGGTTGGCCGCGTACAGCATGCCGTCGCGCTCGAACACGTCGCGCTCGTGCGCGAAGTAGATCGCCGGCAGCGGGATATCCTCGAGTTCGATGTATTGCCAGACGTCGAGCTCGGTCCAGTTCGACAGAGGAAACACCCGCAGGTGCTCGCCGCGGCGCACCCGGCCGTTGTAGAGCGACCATAGCTCCGGCCGCTGGTTCTTGGGATCCCACTGCCCGAACTCGTCGCGGTGCGAGAAGATCCGCTCCTTGGCGCGGGCGCGCTCCTCGTCGCGCCGGGCGCCGCCGATCGCGGCGTCGAACTGGTGCTGCTCGATCGCGTCGAGCAAGGTCGTGGTCTGCAGCCGGTTGCGCGAGGCCCGGGGCCCGGTCTCCTCGGTGACGCGGCCCTGGTCGATCGAGTCCTGGACGTGGGCGACGATCAGCCGCTCGCCGAGCTCGGCGACCCGGCGATCGCGGTACTCGAGCGCCTCCGGGAAGTTGTGCCCGGTGTCGACGTGGAGCAGCGGGAACGGGAACCGCGCGGGCCGGAACGCCTTCTCGGCGAGCCGGAGCAGCACGATCGAATCCTTGCCGCCGGAGAACAGAAGGCACGGGCGTTCCCGCTCCGCCGCCAGCTCCCGCATGATGTGGACGGACTCGTCTTCGAGGGTCCGCAGGTGGGACCGGCGATACGACCGGTTGGTCATGGTGATTTCGAGGCAGACCCTAGCGCGCGTTGCATCTCTTCGATAGCTTTTTGCTTGGCTTCTCGCTCGCGCTCCTCGGTGACGATCGCGAGCCGCTTGCTGACCTCGTAACGCCGGGACAAGGAGAGCACCCCGGCGCCATCGAGCTTGTGCAGGCACTCGAGCGCAGGATCCCACGCGCGCTTCTCGATGTGCGCGTCGCACACCAGGAGCCACGCGTCGGCCTGCTCGTCGATCCTGCCGTTCCAGGTCGCGACGTCCGCGAGATCCTTGATGACCTGGTCGAACCTCTCGCGGCGAAACACCACGCGCTCGAGCAGGATGCGCGACGTCGTTGTGTTCGAGTCGGCGAGCCGGCGGCGGGCGGCCTGCTCGGCGACCGGCCAGTCGTGGCGGGCCACCGCGAGCTGGTAGAGCTGATCGATCGCGGCGAGATCGTGCTGGGGGCCCGCGATCCGGTGCTGCAGCCAGCGCAGGGCGATGTCGTCGCGAAACACCTCGGTCAGCGTGCGCCGGATCTGCCGCGGGTTGGGGGCATCGGCCGGGATCGCTGCCGACGCCAGGTCGAGCTCGGGAAGCATCGCGACGATCTCGAGGATCAGCGTCCGCGGCAGCAGCGTGCCGCGCATCGCGTCGGCATACTCGATGGCGCTCTGGTCGCGCCGGCCGCTCGCCAGGAGCAGGCGCGCGGCGAGGTGGTGGAGCCCGGGGTGGGTGGGGTGCAGCCGCAGCGCGTGGTTGAGCAGCTTGCCGGCCTGCGGATCGCCGGTGCGCAACATCGCCGCCGCCGCCTCGCCGTAGCTGAGGTAGTCGAGCGGGTGGCGCTCGATCACCGCGCGCGCGGTCGCGACGGTCGCCGACTCCGCCGCGGTGAGCTTGTCGTGATCCTCCTGCAGGCTGCTCGTCATCGGCAGCATGAGCACGGCCGCGGCGCCACCGAGCCCCAGGATCAGGAGGCCGCGCACGCCGCGGCCGCCGAGCGCGCGGGTCTCGCGCAGCCGGCTGCCCAGCAGCGTCGAGGCGATCAGCACGACCGGCACGGCGATGCCGAGCAGCTCGACGCCGAAATCGACGCTGCTCTGGAACAGGATCGCCGCGCAGGCGCCGAGCGCGCCGGCCGCGAGCGGACCGTCGCGCCAGCGCTTGGCCCCGGTGGCGATGCACCACGCGAGCGCCAGGCCGAGCAGGATCGCGCCGGGGACGCCCCACTCGACGATCGCCTGGACATACTCGTTCTCGAGGTGCGAGAACGTGATGAACGCGCTCGCAGCGTGGACCCGGGTGAACGCCGGCTCGACCGCGCCGCGGCCGATCCCGGTCCACGGCGCGTCCTCGACCAGCTGGAACGACGATCGCCACGCTTCGTACTTGCTGAGCGGCTGGCCGAGCTCGACCAGCGCCGTGTTGTCGAGCTGATCGGCGACCTTGCCGGCGCTGGTGTACACCGCGACCGCGAGGCCGAACGCGACGACGATCGTGATCGGGACGTCGTTGACCAGCGCGCGCATCGGCCGCGAGCCGTCTTCGCTCACCGCGCCGAGCCGGCGCGCGAACAGGAGCGCGATCGCGATCGCGACGCCGAGCCCGAGCGCCAGCGTCGCGCCGCGCGACAGCGACGCCATCGCGGTGGCGCTGCAGCCGACCGCGATCACGACCCACAGCACGCGGAGCTGCGGGGACTGGCGCTCGTAGAACGCGAGGCCGACCGCGAGCACCGCGCCGATCGCCATCAGCCCGCCCAGGTGGTTGGGGTTGAGCAGCGGGCCGAGCAGCGGGGGCGCGGCGTGGAGCGGCCGGTACACGCCGTACAGGCTGTCGGCCTGGAACAACGTGTGGAGCCCGGTGACGAACGCGGCGAGTCCGCAGGTCACGGCGACGCCGGCCTGTACGAGGTAGCGGCCGCGCTCGGAGCTGGCGAGCCGCAGCCCGATCAGCGCGGCGCCCAGCAGGATCAAGAAGAACGCCAGGCCGCGCAGCGTGCCGGCCGGGTCGAGCGACAGGACGTGCCACGGGGCGGTGCCGGCGAGCGCGGCGCCGTCGTTGCGCAGCTCGTTGCCGCGGTAGTCGAGCCCGCTCAGCAAGGCGTCGGGCAGCGGGATCAGCTGGAGCGCCGTGAGCCCGGCCGCGATCGCGAGCAACACGATCAGCGGCGAGGTCTGATCGAGCCGCCGGCGCGATCCGACCTGAACGAGCAGCGCGAGCGCGACGAGCCCCGCGACCAGCGCCTGGGTCCAGCGCAGCGCGCCGCCGATCACCAGCACCGAGGCGACCAGCGCGGCCGCGCCGAACATCATGGAGATCTGGTCGCGCGCGCGCACCACTTACCAGGGTCGCTCGGGGACGAAGATCTCGTCGCCCGGCAACATCGGGAAGTTCGGGCGCTCGCCTTCTGCCATCTTCTCGACCGGGAGCTTGTAGGTCTCCTTCACGCCGTTGAGCAGGCGGGTCACCCGCACCATGTTCTTGCGCGCCATCGGGGTGAAGCCGCCGGATTGCGCGATGACCTCGGTGATCGTGATGCCGGGCGTGAACTTCACGGCGCCGGTCTTGGACACCATTCCCGAGACCGAGAGGGTCAGCGAGTTGATCTCGGCGATCGTGAGCGAGACGATGGGGTCGTTCAGGAAGCCATCGGCGAGCCTTTTCTGGATCGTCTCGCGCACCTGCTCGACGGTCTTGCCGTTGGCCTCGACCGCGCCGATGAACTGCACCGAGATCTGGCCGGAGTTATCGAGCGTGTACGACGCTTGTAACGAGTGTGAGCCGTAAAACACGGTCAGGTTCAGCTTGTCGCCTGGCCCGAGCGCGAGCTTGTTGACATCGAGCGGCGCGGTGGTCGGGTAAACGACGGGAGGATCGTCGTGACACGCCACGACGAAGATCACACTCAGAAGTAGGATGAGTTGGCGCATGGGCGAGACCACCGACACGGCGAGCGGCGCGACGATAAGTTGCCGAACCTCGCGACGAGGTTCATGGAATCTCCATGAACGCGGGGGCTGTCCCAGGCCACCTACCTTGGCGAGCGTTGACACGCGCGCACCCGCGCACTACCCTGGTACATACGGTAGGATAAAACAATGAAATTCCTCGCGAAAATTGGCCTGTGGGGGCTCTGTGCCGGAGCGACTGGCGGAGTCCTCTACGCCGATCCCGTGGGCGGCTGGCTCAGCCCCAACGGCGTCAACCCCGGCGCGAGCACGGTGGTCACTGATTCAACGCGGGTGCCCGCGACGATCCCAGGGGACGCGCAAGCGCGGGTCCGCATGCTGCACGACCAGACCCGCGCGGATCTGCGCCACACGCAGTACCTGCAGCAGATCGCGCGGCGCGAGAAGAACGTGATCAAGCTGAACTGCGTCAACGACAAGCTGGTGCAGATCAAGCCGCAGATGAACGTCGCGGACGCGGCTGAATCCGAGATGCAGATGATCGACGCGACGCGGGCGATCTCGTTCGAGACCATCACGGTCGCCGCCGAGAGCGTGCACCGGCTGCGAGAAGAGGCCGATCAGTGCATCGGCGAGTCGATCATCACCGGCGGCGACTCGTCGAACTCGTTCACCGGCCCGGTGCCGCCCGACGATCCGACCCGCGGCATGGCGGGCAACCGGATCGAGCCGCCGAGCTACGCGTCGCCGTTCAACTGAGCCCACGGCGCCGCCGGCACCCGAAGCTGCACGCGAGATCGATCACAGAGGCACCGCCAGGGCGCGGTGCTTTTGTTCGTTTCGGGCGTGGCGAGATCTTCGCGCGACGTCCAAGCCGGACCTGCGTCTTGGCGGATGCGAGTGCGATCGGGTTCGCCCCGGTCGGCGCCGTCCGTCCTCGCAAGAAAGCAGTCCAGATGATGAAGTTCATGGCCCACGCGCGCACCGCCGCGCTGCTCGCGGTCCTCCACCTGACCGCGTGCGGCGCGGCCGACGACCTGCACCCGATCAGCGGCCCGCCCGACGCGCCGACCGGCGGCGATGCGGCCGGCGGCGACGCGCCGACGGCCGATGTCTCGCTGGTGATCCGCGGAGTTCCAACGGTGGCCCTGGTGAGCCAGGCGCTGACCTACGAGATCGACGTCAGCGACGCCGGCGGCCTCGGCGCCCACAACGTGGTCGTGACCCAGCCCGTGGTCGCGGGCACGGCGGTGCAGTCGGTCCGAGGCGACGGCTGGGACTGCGGCGCGGCGGATGGCGCGGTCACCTGCCGGCGCGCCGCGCTCGGCGTCGGCGCCGCGCCGGCGATCGCGGTGGTGGTCACCGCGCCCTCGGCGGTCGGCTCGATGACGACGACCGCGAGCGTGGCGTCGGACGCCGCCGATCCGGACCTCACCAACAACACGGCGAGCGTCCAGACGCAGGTCAGCGGTCCCCCAGATCTCGCGCTCGCCCTGACCGGTTCGTCCGATCCGATCGGCGTGACCGCCGAGCTGACCTACGCGATCACCGTGACCAACACCGGGGCCGACCGCATCACCGGCGTCACGCTGCTCGACACCCTGCCGGCGAGCGCCGCGTTCGTGCGGGCGTCCGGCGACGGCTGGTCGTGCGCCGCGGCGGCGCTCCAGGTCACGTGCACCCGGCCGGCGCTCGACGCCGCGGCCCGCTCAGAGGTCTCGATCGTCGTGACCGCGCCCGCGGTCAGCGGCGGCACGCTGACCAACGCGGCGAGCGTGTCGGCGTCGATCACCGATCCGACCCCGGACGATAACCACGCGTCGATCACGACCAAGGTCGTCGAGTCGGCGGACCTCTCGATCGCCCAGACCACGACGCCCGACCCGGTGCATGTCGGCGCGCAGCAGACCTACACGCTGGCCGTCCACAACGCGGGGCCGAGCGCGGCCGCCCAGGTCTCGGTGGTCGATGCGCTGCCCGCCGGCGCCACGTTCGTCAGCGTCGATGGCAATGGCTGGACATGCAGCCGCGCCGGCACCCAGCTGACGTGCACGAGGCCGGCGCTCGCGGTGGGCGCCTCGGCCCCGCCGATCGCGATCGTCGTGACCGCGCCGGCCGCGCAGGGGCAGCTGTTCAACGAGGCCAAGGTGAGCTCGGCGATCTCGGATCCCGACGAGTCCAACAACGACGAGATCACCAGCTCGAACGCCGATCCGCTCGCCGACTTCGCGATCGCGGTCACGGGCAGCCCCGACGTCGTGCGCGGACCCGCGCAGCCAGGCTGCCCGGGCACGAGCTGCGCGAGCTACACGATCGTCGTCACCAACCACGGCCCCGAGGCGGCGGGTCGGCTCGTCATCGTCGAGAAGCCGAACCGCGGCACGTTCGTCGACGCGACCGGCGACGGCTGGCAGTGCGTACGCGATACCACCGGCGAGATCATGTGCGGCCGGCAGCCGTACGTCGTCGCGCCCGGGACCGTCATGCCGCCGCTGGTGATCCGGTGGGGCGCGCCGTCGGACCGCGGCGGCACGATCGACTTCAGCGCGCACCTGTTCGGCGACATCGACCCCGACACGTCGAACAACCGCGCGACGGTGCATACCGCGGTGGCGCCGTAGCGCCGGGGGCGGCTCAGGCCACCGACGACTCGTCGGAGTCGGGGTCGTAGCGGCCGTAGCCGTATCCGCCGTGGCCGTAGCGGCCGTAGTAGCCGCCGCGCTCGTCGGCCTCGTTGACGATCACGCCGACGATCGTGCCGCCGACGTCGCGGATCATGCGGGCCGACCGGCGGAGCTCGTCGCGCAGCGTCTTGCTGGCGCGCACCACGAGCACGACGCCATCGACCCGCTTGGACAGCACGACCGCGTCGGTGACCGGCTGGATCGGCGGCGAGTCGAGGATGATGCGATCGAACCGCTTGCCGAGCTCGGCGAGCACGATCTCGAACCGCTTGGTGAGCAGGAGCTCGGCCGGGTTGGGCGGCGTGGGGCCGCACGGCAGCACGAACATGTCCTTCACCACGGTCGGCTTGATCAGCGCGTCGTAGTCGTCCTCGCCGATCAGGAGGTTCGACAGGCCCGGGCTCACCGGGACGCCCGTCGACTTGTGGAGCCGCGGCCGCCGCATGTCGCTGTCGATCAGCAGCGTGCGCTGGCCGCTCTGCGCCATCGTCGTGCCGAGATAGATCACGGTGGTCGTCTTGCCCTCGCGCTGGTTGGCGCTGCACACGACCAGCGTCTTCAGCTCGCGATCGGCGGCGCTGAACAGGATGTTGGTGCGCAGCGCGCGGCAGCACTCGGCGACCGACGACGAGGGGTTCTCGTGGACGTACATATCGCGCGCGCGCTCGTCGGCGGTTCCGTCGAGATCGGCGACCCGCGGGATCACGCCGAGCACCGGGGCGCCGGACGCCTGGGTGGCGTCGTTCGCGCTCTTGACCGAGCGATCGAGGAACACGAGCAGCACGATGACGACGAAGCCCACAACGAGCGCCAGGATCGCGGCGATCGCCACGTTGGTCCGCATGTTGGGCGACACCGGGATCGTCGGCAGCCGCGCGCGATCGAGCCCGCGCACGTTGGAGATGATCGAGCTCAGGCTGCCGGTCATCTGCATCGACGACAGCCGCGCGCGCAGGATGTTGTACTTGTCCTCGTACTCCTTCTTCTCGCGCAGCAGCTCGTTGTAGATCGCGATCAGCGGGCTCAGCTTCTTGGCCTCCTGCTTGTACTTCTCGACCTCGGCGGTGAGCCCGGTGTTGGTCGCGAGCTGCGCGCTGTACAGATCCATCGTGCCGCGGACCAGGATCTTCAGGGCGCCCTGCATCGCCTGGTAGAGCAGATCGACCTTCTGCTTCTGGACCACGTAGTCGGGGTTCTTCGGCCCGAGGTCCTTCTCGAGCTCGATCAGGTGGATCTTCTCGGTGTAGTACTGGGTGCGCAGGGTCTCGTACGACGGGTTGTCGCCCATCATGATGATCGGGCTCGACAGCACGTCCTCGTTCTGCTCCTTGTGCATCTCCGCCAGCTTCGCGGCCAGCTCGATCTCGTGCGCGCGCGAGTCGTTGAGCTTGGAGGTGAACGCCAGGATGTTGCCCTGGACCAGGTTCTGCTGGGCCTCGATGGTCACCGCGACCATGTCGTTCTTGGCCTGGAAGTCGTAGATCTTGCGCTCGGCGGCGCGCAGCTTCGTCTCGGCCTCGGTGAACTCGGTCTGCAGCGCCTCGGACGCGGTGCTGCTGCTCAGCTGGAGCAGGCCCTTGGCGTAGCTCTCGTAGGTCGTGACGTGCGCGTCGGCGATGAGCTTGGCGTCCTCGGGCACCGGGCTCTTGACCGAGACGTAGAAGATGCGGTCGGCGTCGGGGTACTTGACGAGCATCTGGTCCTGCAGCCGGCGCGCCGCGAGCTCGAGCTGATCGTCGTGCGACAGGTCCTTGCGATCGGCCTCGGGCAGCAGCTTGTTGATCAGATCGTTCTGCTCGACCGTCTTCTCGATCAGCGTGAAGCTCGACAGCACCTGCTTCTGCTGCTTGTAGTACTCGGCGCCCGCGCCCGCGATGTTGAACATGTCGCCGTTGCCGAGCAGGTCGGGCAGCTTGGGCTCGACCTGCACCGAGGCGGTCGCCTGGTAGATCGGGGTCTGGCGGGTCGTGAACACCACGGCGCCGGCGACCGACATGACCACGAGCGCGGCGAGCAACCAGACGTACTTCCGCAGCGCATCCAGGTAGCGCTGAAAGTCGATCGTGAGGACCTGATCGTCGTTATCTGCTGGTGGCGATTCGGCCATAAGCCCTGCGGTGCGGGGTCGTCGCGTACGAGGTCATGCGAAGTGCGTGGCGCAAGCTAAGGCTTAGTCGTCAGGACCCGGGCCAGCGTTCACGTCGGTCGAGCTTACAACGAGCCGATTTCGCAGCGAAACCTATCGAGCCCGACGTCAGCCCGCGCGGCCCGGATCATCGACGGGCAACGGCGCACCGCCGGCCGCGAGCGAGCGCTGGGCGGCCTCGAGGATCGCCGTCACCCGCACGCCCTGCGCCAGGTCGGTCTGCGGCCGCTCGCCGCGCTCGATGCAATCGAGGAAATGGCGGAGCTCGGCGCGCAGCGGCTCCTCCATGGAGACCTGCGGGATGTGGACGTCGCCATCGCGGATCGTCAGGAATTCGCCGAACTGCGTGAACTCGGGCGGCCGATCGTAGCCCTTGTCGTAGATCCGCAGCTTCTGCGGTGACACGTCGTCGAGCTCGACCATCTTCTGCGAGCCAACCAGGGTGAACCGGCGCTCCTTGCGGGGCGACAGCCACGACAGGTGCAGGTTGGCGAGGATGCCGCTCGGGTAGCGCAGCGTGACGAACACGATGTCCTCGATCCCGGGCTGCAGCACCGCGGTGCCGCACGCCGAGGCGGTCGCCGGGTGCTCGCCGAGGATGTGGTCGAGCATCGACAGATCGTGGGGGCCGAAGCACCACAGCGCGGTCTCGTCGCTCCGCAGCCGGCCGAGGTTGACCCGCATCGCGTGGACATAGAACGGCCGGCCGAGGCTGCCCGATCGCAACAGCTCGCGGATCCGCCGGACGGCCGGATGAAACACCATCAGGTGGCCGACCATGCCGACGGTCCCGGCCCGCGCCGCGGCGGCGGCGACCCGGCGGGCATCGGCGACGCTGCGCGCGAGCGGCTTCTCGATCAGCACGTGCTTGCCGGCGTCGAGTGCGGCGATCGCGAGCTCGACGTGGGTGCGCGCCGGGGAGGCGATCACCACGGCGTCGATCTCGGGACTCTGGACGATCGGGTCTGCGCTCGCGGTCCACCGCGCGCCCGGCGCGATCTCGGCGATCAGGCCTCGCTTGGCCTGGTCGGGCTCGGCGACCGCGACGATCCGGCAGCGCGGCTCGGCCGCGAGCGCCCGGACGTGGTTGATACCCCAGCTGCCGGCGCCGAGCACGCCGATCCGGATCGGCGGACGCCGGTCGGGCACGGCCGGGCTCAGTACGCCGCGCGGATGCCGAGCATCAGCTCGTGGCGGGTATAGCTCGGGTTGGTCACCACAGTGTCGCTGGCCTGGTACTGGAAGTCGGTGTGCACGTACTGCAGATGGTAGTCGAGCGTGCCCGCGAGCCAGTCGCGGAAGTTGTAGCGGGCGCCCGCGATGATGCCGACGATCGTATCGTTGCGGGTCGTGTTGCCGTTGGTGTCCATGACGATCGTGCCGTCGTACTGGCGCAGCCGCAGCTCGGGCTGGGCGAACAGCACGAACGGGATCACGTACTGCTCGAACGTCAGCCGGAACAGGTGATCGCGGTAGAACTGCGCGTTGATCGAGTCCGCGTGGTCGTAGCTGTACATCGCCGTGACCCGGCCGAGCGGGCTGTAGCGGTAGCCGAGCATCGCGCTCGCCGAGAGGGTCGCGTAGCTCGGGCCGCTCGCGTAGAACGCATCGGTGTAGCCGACGTGCGCGTTGAACGTGGTGTTGAGCGTCAGCGCGGTCTGGATCCCGAGTAACCCGGTCACCGGGTACGAGTCGACCTTGTTGCTCTTGCCGATGCCCGTGTAGTACGAGGCCGAGACGTCGGCGTAGATCTGGGTCAGCGGCAGCCAGCGCCAGTTGACGTGGAGACCGGCGGTGTTCTGCAGCCGATTGGCGAACTGCTGCTCGGTGGCCTCGAACACGTCGATCAGGTTCACGAAGTACAGGTTGCCGTTCAGCGAACGGCCGTAGGGAATGACGTTGGCGCGCAGCGACAGCTGGTTGATGTCGCGGTTGGTATCGATGTTCGACTCGAAGTTGGTCGCGCGGATCAGGCGATCGAAGTGCTCCTGAAACGCGAACTGCAACGTGTGCTGCGGGTTCACGATCCCGCGCAGCAGCATGCCGCCGCTGAGCCCCCCCTGCGCCGTGACGTCGCTGTTGGACGACAGGTACTGCTCGTAGGCGGCGTAGAGGTCGGCGCTGTACTGGAAGTCGCCGGAGGTCTGGGCCGTGTTTTCCTGCTGCGTCTCGGCGTTCTGATCGTCGCCCGTGGTGCGCCGCGCGAGCCGTTGGCCGGGCAGCGAGCCGGTCCCGAGCTGCACCAGGAGGCGGAGCACCCCCGCGGTCTGCGGCCCGGTCCGCTCGTAAAACACGTTCGAGATCACACCGGTCTCGATGCCGAGCTGCGGCCGCAGGACCGTGCCTTCGCCCACTCGGACGCCCGCACCGCTGACCACCGAAATCGGATTCACTGCGCCGGCAGGATCCATGGCCGGCGGGATCGCCGGCATGCCATCATCGTCGGCGCGCGCCGGCGCGCTCGCCACGAGCGACCCCGCGCAGAGACCCACGAATATTGCCAGCGTTTTCATGTAACTCGCCAAGGTGGTCAGCCGCGGAAGCTCTGGATACTACGCGACATGGTGGGTGCGTCAACTCGAGGCAGGCAAGCGTAGCGGCCCCAGGTTGGCATCGGTCCCAGTCAGTGACCGTGTTCGGGCCCAGTGTTCACGGCGACGCGCGTTCGTCGGGCGGCGTGCCGCGGTGCCGCCTGGGTGAGGCCGCCGAGAGCCGGCGAGCGCGCGCCCGGGCTTACCCGCGCGCCCGGGCTACGCGCGCGCGTAGAACGCGGCGATCTGGTCGACCACGTAGGCCTGGGCGTCGGGGGCGAGCGCGGGATGGATCGGGAGCGCGAGCACCTCGCGGCACGCGTGCTCGGCGATCGGGAGCGACCCGGCGCGGTAGCCGAGCTCGGCGAAGCAGGGCTGGAGGTGCAGCGGCTCGGGATAGTAGATCTCGGTGCCGATCCCGGCGTCGGCGAGCGCGCTGCGCAGGGCATCGCGGCGCGGGGCGCGGATCACGAACTGGTGATAGACGTGCGCCGGGTGCGGCGCGGGGAGCCGGAGCTCCGGCGGGATGCGCGCGGCGGCGAACAGCGCGCGGTAGGTCTCGGCGTGGCGGCGGCGGGTCCGCGTCCACCCGGCGAGCTGCGGTAACTTGGCGCGCAGCACCGCGGCCTGCAGCGGATCGAGCCGGAAGTTGCCGCCGATCGCGACGTGGTGATACTTCGGCCGCGCGCCGTGGCTGCGGAGCAGGGCGAGTCGATCGGCGAGCTGCGCGTCGTTGGTGAGCACCGCGCCAGCGTCGCCCAGCGCGCCGAGGTTCTTGGTCGGAAAGAACGAGACCGCCGCGGCGGCGCCGCGCACCGGGCCGCCGCCGAGGCTCTGCGCGGCGTCCTCGACGATCGGGCACGGCGCCGCGGGGAGCTCGGCCGGCGCGCCGAACAGGTGGACCGGGACGATCGCGCGGGTCCGCGCGGTGCACGCCGCGAGCGCGGCGCGCGGATCGAGGGTCAGCGACGCGTCGTCGATATCGGCGAACACGACGCGCGCACCGAGCCGAGCCGCGCCGCCGGCGGTGGCGAAGAACGTCAGCGGCGTGGTGATGACCTCGTCGCCGCGCGCGATGCCGAGCGCGAGGAAGATCGCGTGGAGCGCGTCGCTGCCCGAGCCGGTGCCGATCGCGTGGCGCGCGCCGGCCGCGGCGGCGAGCTCGCGCTCGAACGCGGCGACCTCGGGGCCGCCGATCAGGACACCGCTGTCGAGCACGCGAGCGATCGCCGCGTCGATCGATAGGCGAACCTGCGCGAGCTCGGCGGCCATGTCGAACAGCGGAATTTTCACGGCGCGCCACGCTAGCACGCGCGGCCGCGGGGATTTTGGTGCTTGCGCCGGTGGTGCATCGGGGGGACGCTCGAGGCCAACCGCAAGGGGGACTCGATGGGAAGCTCGTTCCATCTGCTGTCGCGCCTGGCCTGGATCGCCCTGGTGATCTGCGCGGCGGGCGCGTGCGCCTACCAGCCGGGGAGCTTCGCGTACGCACGGCAAGCGTTTCCGGGGGTTCGCTCGACGCTTGGCTGCCTCGATGTGGCCGTCGAGCGGCGGGCGGATCTGCCGACCGGTCCGGTGCTCGGCTTCCAGTTCGCCAACCGCTGCGATCACGCGATGCCGATCGATCTGGCGGCGGTCTCGGTGGTCGGTCGCGACGCCACCGGCGCCGAGGTGGTGCTGCGGCCCTACGATCCTCAGGCCGAGATCCACGCGGTGGCGCTCGATGGCCGCAGCGGCGGCGGCGAAGCGCTGGCGTATCCATCGAGCCGCGCGATGCCGCAGGTGTGCGTCGACGTGGCGACGCTGGTGCGCGGCGCGCCGGCGCACTGGCTGTGCCTGGGCCGCGCCGCGGCGGCGACCTCGGTGGCGCGCGCGAGCGCCGGCGGTGCGCGGTGAGGTGCGGCGGGCTCGCGCTGGTGGCGGCGGCGCTGACGGCGCATGCCGCCGTCGCGCAGGCGGGGCACTCGTCGTGCGGTGGTGGCGGTGGTGGTGGCGGCCACGGACGGAGCGGCGGGGGTGGTGGCGGTGGTGGCCACACCGCTTGCACCGACCAGAGCGACGTCGTGGGGTATCGCCACTGCGTCGAGTTCGGGGCCTGGGGCGGCGGCCTGAAGTTCCCGGACATCGAGCTCGAGGCCGGCGCGATCGTGCGGCGGTTCGGTAGCTTGCTCGACGGCCAGGCCGGCACCGTCACGCACGGCAGCGAGGCGTTCGCCTATCGCGTGGCGACGCCGGTGGCCGCGGGTCACCGATCGCTCGATACCGCGGTATTATCGACGATGCGTGGGTCGATCGCGCTGCCGGGGGGGCTGTACTCCGCGCTGGAGCTCGATCTGGGCGGGCTGGCGCGCGCCGGGCAGGCGTCGACCGAGATGATGTCGACCGGGGCGTTCGGCGCGCCGGAGCTGCAGCAGCGCCGCGGGTTCGTGGTCGATTCGCTGGGCGCGATCGGCGTGCGTGGCGCGATCCACAGCGGGGCGATCGGCGTCGAGCTCGCTGGCGGGATGCGCGCGGTCTCGTACCACTTTCACAGCAGCTACCACAACTGCGAGCAGATGACGACGCTCACGGAGGTTGCCCCGGTGGCGGAGGCCCGGGTCCACGGCGAAGTGTGGATCTCGCCGTGGCTCACCGCCGGGGCGACGGCGGGCACGAGCGTGATCGAAGGCCACACGTGGATGGCCGGACTGTACGTCGGCGTGCACACGCGAGCGTTCGGCGGCGAGCGGTAGCACGATTCATTCAGGTCATTCAGGGCAGCAGCGGGTTGGGCGCGATGACCAGGCGTCCGCCGCTGGCGGGGTCGTAGGCGACCACGTAGCGGGCGTTGGCGGAGAGCACCGGCCAGACCCAGCTGAAGCTCGCTGGTAGCGGGGCGCTGGTGCCCTCCTGGAAGCGGTCGAAGATCGTCGTGGCAGCGCCGTCGAAGGCGGCCAGGTAGCGACCCGTACCGGACAACCGGCCCGAGGTGAACCCGGCGGTGGAGGGCCGGGTCGTGATCAGCGAGTCGATGTCGCGGACGTAGATCCGATTGGCGGCGCTCAAGACCGGTGGGACCAGGTTGGTCGCCGAGGAGGTGAACGAGACGAACTTACCGTCTGCCGAGAACGCCGGCAGGAACACGTTGGCGTTGGCGGCGTCCCCGTTGGTGCGGACGCTGAGGAGCGTGGTGGTCGCCGTGGCGCGATCGCGCAGGAACAGCAGCGTGGTGCCGTCGGTGGCGACCGGCACGAGGTTGGTCGCGCGCGACGCAAAGGCGACGTAGCGGCCGTCGCCGCTGAGCGCGTGCTGGAGCGAGTCGCCGTCGGTGTTGCCGGTCGGGTTGAGGCCGACGCTGGCCCGCGTGGTGGTCGCGACGGCGACATCGCGCACGAAGACGTCGAAGAAGCCGTGGTCGTCCGGGACGACGTCGGTCGCTTGCGAGGCGAACGAGATCGTGTTGCCGTCGTCGGAGATGTGGGGATCGACGCTGGTGCCGGTCACCTGGTGGCCATCGCTGCTGAGGTTGACGCGGAGGGTCTCGCCGGTGATGCGATCGTGGCGAAAGATGTCGCTGGCGCGGTTGGTGTCGCCGTCCACCAGGTCGGCCGCGTCCGAGGAGAACACGACGTAGCGGCCGTCGGCCGACAGCTGCGGAGCCGAGCTCGCGCCATGCGCCTGGCTGCCGCTCGTGGCCACGCTGGCGCGCGAGATCGCGCGGGTGTTGCGGTCGTAGAGGTAGATGTCGGAGACCCCGTTGGTATCGTCGGCGACCAGCGCCAGGGCCGAGTCGAAGGCGATGAACCGGCCATCGCCGGAGATCGCGGGGAACCGCGGGGAGGAGGCACCGATGAAGCCGCCGACGGTGACGAGCGCCTCGGCCGGCGCGCCGGGCGGGAAGCCGCCGATGCCGACGTGGATCTGGGCGGTGGCGGTCGCGCCCGTGGGGTCGGTGATGGTGTAGCTGAAGGTGTCGACGCCGGTCGACCCGACGTCCGGAGTGTAGACGACGTGGCGGTCGACGACCTCGGCCGCGCCGTGGGCCGGGTCGTCGACCCACGCGATCGACACCGCGTCGCCGTCGACGTCGGAATCGTTGCCGAGCACGTCGAGGGTGAGCGGGGTGGCCGGGGGCGTGGTGGCGTAGTCATCGCGGGCGACGGGCGCGTCGTTGACCGGCGTGATCGCGATCGTCACGGTGGCGGTGGCGGTCGCGCCGCCGGCGTCGGTGACCCGGAACCGGACGGTGCGGGTCCCGGTCGCGTTGAGGGCCGGGGTGTAGGTCCGGCTCGCGCCCGAGCCGGTCAGCTGGCCGTCCGACGGTAGCGCGAGGATCGTGTAGGTCAGCACCGCCGTCTCGACGTCGCTGGCCTGGAGCTTGATCTCGACGGCGGTGTCCTCGGGGATCGACACCGAGCTGTCGGTGGCGAGCGGCGGATCGTTCACCGCGGCGACCTGGATCGAGACCGTGGCGGGCGAGCTGGTGACGCCGCCGGACGAGGCCGTGAAGGTGAAGGAATCGCCGCCGTTGAAGTTGGGGTTGGGCGTGTAGGTGAGGTTCGGCGGATCGCCGCTGAGCGTGCCGTTGCCCGGCTTGCGCTCGACGGCGTAGGTGAGTGGGTCGCCGTCGCCGTCGCTGCCCACGAGCGTGATCTGCGTGGCGGTATCCTCGGTCGCGGCCACGGTGATCGCCGCCGCGATCGGCGGATCCTCGACCGAGGTCACGTCGATCGAGATCGTCGCGGGGGCCGAGATCAGGGTGCCATCGGACACCGTGAACGTGAAGCTATCGGGCCCGTGGTAGTTCGCGTTCGGCCGGTAGGTGACCGGATTGAAGCCGTCGAGCGTGCCGTTCAACGGGGCGGTCGTCACGGTGGCGACCAGGAAGTCGTGGTCGGGATCGGTCCCGGCCAGCGTGATCGACCTGGCGACGTCCTCGGAGGTCGAGATCGTCTGCGGCGTCGCCGTCGGCGGGTCGTTGACGTTCACGATGATCAGCGTGACCGTCGCGATGTTGGAGGTATGCGCGCCGTCGCTGACGCTGAACATGAACGAATCCATGCCGGCGACTCCGGCGGTCGGCGTGAACGTCAGGCTCGGCGGCGAGCCGCTGAGCGACCCCAGCGCCGGCTGGGTCACGAGGTTGTAGGTGAGGGTGGCGCTCCCCAGGCCGGTCGCCGACAGCACGACGAGAAACGGCTTGCCCTCGGTGCCCGAGGCGGCGCTATCGAACGCGAACGGGCCGGAGGAGGAGGTGACGTGGAGCCGGATCGTGGCTGTCGAGCTGGCGCCCGAGAACGGATCGGACGCGCGGAACGTGAACGAGTCATCGCCGATGTAGCCGAGGATCGGCGTGTAGCTCACGACCGGCGGCGCGCCGCTCAGCTGGCCGTGGCGTGGATCGCTGGCGATCTTGAAGGTCGCCGGACCCGTCGCGCCGATCGCGGACAGCGTGATCGCCGTGGGGCCCTGGACGTCGATCGATTGATCGGTAGCCCGGATCGGCCCGATATAGGGCAGGACGGTGACGTGCGCGACCGCGGGCACGTGATGCGTGCGGTCGCTGACGGTCCAGGTCACGTCGAAGTCGCCGGTGAAGCCAGTTTTCGGCGTGACGAGGATCTGCTGGTTCGTGAGCGTGACGGAGGCGGCGGCCGGCGCGCTCGGCGCGCTCACGCCGAGCGTGTCGCGATCGAGGTCGAGGGCGAGCCGGAGCCCGTCGATCGTGACCGCCGTGTTTTCGTCGGTGTGAACGTACTGATCGGCGATGCTCGGCGCCCGGTTTTGGGGGGGCGTGTAGTCCGCGAGGTCGTGTTCAAACGACGGATCGCACGCGGCGACGCCGTGGCACAGCAGGACGAGCAGGCAGAATCGACTCACACGACGCGACATGGCAGCTCCCACGCACGAGGATCAGGATGACGGACAGGCGCCACGACCCGGCGCTTCTCGACATTCAGACGTACCGAGCACCGCGAGGTCGCACGCGGAATGACGAGCCGCTCCCCCACGTCGCGCGCGACATGAGGGAAACCGGTTGCACGTCGTCAAGCCGAGCGGGAGCGGTGGAGGCGGCTTGCCAGATTTCGCCAGGTCGCGGCTCAGATGTCGAGCTCGTCGCCTTCGCGTGCCGGGACGAGCTGGATCTTGCGGCCGCCGCCGTCGTCGAGCGCCTGGCGGCAGCCGGCGACCAGCTGGTCGACTTCGTCGTCGCTGTAGTCCTGGTCGTAGTGGAACGTGATCAGCCGCTTGACGCGCGCGGCGATCGCGGCCGCGGCCGCGTCTTCGTAGGACGAGAAGCCGCGGTTGCGGCGGGTCGCCTGATCGCTCGGCTTGTAGGTGGCGTCGTGCAGCAGCGCGTCGGCGCCGCGGTAGAACGCGACGGCGGAAGGATCGGGCCCGCCACCGGTCGCCTGGCCGACGTCGGAGGCGTAGACGAAGCTGCGTCCGGCCTCGGTGATGCGAAACGCCAGCGCGGTGGTCGCGCCGTGGCGGTGCTCGCGGGCGGTGATCGTGACGCCTTGGGTCTGCCAGGCGACGCCGAGCGGGCAGGTCCTGACGTCGAAGCTCGCCGAGAAGTTCTTGAGCGTTTGCAGCGGCGAGAAGTTGGGGTCCATCTGGCCCTCGAGGATGTCCTCGAGGACTTCGGGCGAGTTGCCGGGGCCCCACACGGTGAACGAGTTGCCGGCGACGAACACCGGGGCGAAGAACCCCAGGCCCTGGATGTGGTCCCAGTGGGTGTGGGACAAGAGGATCGACGCGGTGGCCTTTCCCTGGCCGAACGCACCGGCGATGAGCGCGTTGCCCAGCGGCATGAGCCCGGTGCCCATGTCGATGATGATGAGGCCGCCGGTGCGGGTGTGGACCGAGACGCAGGCGGTGTTGCCGCCGTAGCGCACGGTCTCGGGGCCCGGGGCGGGGATCGAGCCGCGCACGCCCCAGAACCGGATCTTCACGCGTCTCCCAGGGCGATCTCGAGGCCCTCGTAGGCGCTGACGATGCCGAACCGGTCACCCGCGCGCTCGACCACGCCGCGGTAGCTCGCGAGGATCGCGTCGTTCTCGTCATCGCTGCGCAGCGGCGCGTGGTGGAACAGGCAGAGCTGCTTGACCCCCGCGTCGCGCGCGATCGCGATCGCGTCGTCGGGGTGCGAGTGACCCCAGTGCGGGCGCTGCCGGTACTCCTCGCGGGTGAACTGGGTATCGTAGATCAAGAGGTCGGCGCCCCTGGCGAGCGCGACCACGCCGGCCCTCAGCTTGGCGAGCTCGGCGACCACGTCGGCCGCCAGCGGCTCGTCGAGCGACGGCGCCTGGACGATGAACTCATGGCCGAGCAGGAGGTCGGTGAACGGCGCCGTATCGGCGCAGTAGGTCACCGCGGCGCCGTCGGCCTCGATGCGGTAGGCCAGCGCGACCCATGGATGGTTGAGCCGGGTCGAGGTGATCCTGGCACCGCCGAGCTCGAACTGCGCGCCCTCGACGAGCTCGTGGAACGCCATGTCGGCGTGCATCGCCGAGAGCGGCACTGGAAAATACGGGGCGCCGTGCTGCTGCGAGAACACCGCGGCGAGGTGGGTATCCCGCTTGCGGGCGAAGATATCGATCTGGTTGCCGGCGCGGTACAGCGGCGAGAAGAACGGCAGGCCCTGGACGTGGTCCCAGTGGGTGTGGCTGATCAGGATCGAGGCCTTGCCGCGGCCGTCGCGGAACGACTCCTCCATGAGCGACTTGCCGAGCCGCCGCAGCCCCGTGCCGGCGTCGATGATGATCGGCGCCGCGTGGCGGGGGCGCACCTCCACGCAGGATGTGTTGCCACCGTACCGGCTCGTCGTGCGCCCCGGTACGGGGATCGAGCCGCGAACTCCCCAGAACCTGACTCTCATCGTGTGGGCGCGTCGGCGCGCCAACTACAACCGTAACCCTGGCCCGGCCCAGGTGCTAGAACGCCTTGCGCGAATCGAGCAGGATCGTCACCGGGCCGTCGTTGACCAGCTCCACGGCCATGTTCGCAGCAAATTCGCCTGCTTGGACGTGCAAGACGCCAGCTTGGCCGAGCTGGACGAGGGCCTGTTCATAGAGCGCGCGGGCCAAGGCCGGCTCGAGGGCGGCGGTGAACGCGGGACGCCGGCCCTGCCGGACATCGCCGTAGAGCGTGAACTGTGACACGACCAGCACGCCGCCGCCGACGTCGAGCACGCTGCGGTTCATCTTGCCGGCGGCATCGGAGAAGATCCGCAGGTGGACGATCTTGTCGACGATGTACGCGAGGTCGGTCGGGGTATCGCCGGCCCCCGCGCCGAGCAGCACGAGGAGGCCCTGGTCGATCGCGCCGGTCAAGCGAGCTGCCACGGTGACCTGGGCGCGGGTGACTCGCTGGACGACGGCGCGCATGCCCGGGTTGTCGCGCGACTGGCGCTCGATGTATAGCGCCGCGCTTGCTAACGCGGCGGAACTGCTGAGCGGGCCGCGCGACGCAGTTGTCCTTCATGGGCAACCCCGCGAGGTTGCCGGCGGTCACAACCGCGTCTAGGATGCCGGCGCTCATGGTCACTCGGGTCCCCCGTTTTGTTGCGCTGCTGTTGTTGATCACCGGCGCGGGCGCGGCCGCGCTGGCCGGCTGCAGCAAGGAGATCGGCGACGGGTGCACGTTCAGCACCGACTGCAGCCCGAACGGCGATCGGATCTGCGACAGCTCGTCGATCGGGGGCTACTGCACCATCGCGGGCTGCGACTACTCGACGTGCCCGGGCGAGGCCGCGTGCGTGCAGTTCTTCACCGGCAACTTCTCGAACGAGAAGTGCGAACCGACCAAGCCGCCGGATGCCTGCGCGGCCGACGCCACGCAGTGCTGTTCGCTCGACGAGCTGTGCGCGCTCAACGGCCACTGCGTGCCGCGCTCGTCGGAGCACCGGTTCTGCATGCGCACGTGCAACTCCGACAGCGACTGCCGCGCCGAGTACGAGTGCCGCGACATCGCGAAGATGATCGCGCACGGCGGCCAGCCGGTGCTCGCCCCGGGCGTGCCAGTTGACGAGGCGCATGCACCGAAGTTCTGCGCGGCTCGCGGACCCTGATACGGTCGACGGGTGTCGATCGCCGGCTTCCTGTTGCGGCGCGTCGGGCTCGGCGCCGTCGCGATGCTCGGCGTCTCGGTCCTGACGTTCCTGTTCCTGCACCTGGTCCCGGGGGACCCGGTCGACCACCTCGCCGGCGGGGATGTCCCGCCCGGGGTGCGGCTCAAGATCGAGCACTGCATGGGGCTCGATCGGCCGGCCGTCCGCCAGTTCCTGGCGTTCCTTGGCCATGTCGTCGACGGCACGCTCGGCAACCAGTGCCGCAACGGCGACCCGAGCGGACCGACGGTCGCCGACCGGATCGGCGAGGTGATGCCCAACACCCTGGCGCTCGCGGTGTGCGGCATGGCGGTCGCCGTGATCCTGGCGCTGCCGCTCGGGGTCGCCGCGGCGATCCGGCGGGGCACCTGGCTCGACACGCTCGCCACCACGGTGTCGCTGTCGGGGATCTCGGTGCCGCAGATGATGTTCGCGCCGCTCCTGATCCTGTGGGGCTTCATCACGCTCGGCTGGTTCCCCGGGCCCACCGAGGTCGGGCCGCTGGCGATCGTGCTGCCGTCGCTCGCGGTCGGGACCCACCTGATGGCGATGCTGGCGCGCATGACGCGGTCGTCGATGGTCGAGGTGCTGGGCGACGACTACGTGCGGACCGCGCGCGCCAAGGGGCTCAGGGAGGGCCGCGTGCTGTTCATCCATGCGCTGCGCAACGCGCTGCTGCCGGTGATCACGGTCGCGGGCCTGCAGTTCGGCTCGCTGCTCTCGGGGGCGATCATCATCGAGAACGTGTTCGCGCGGCCGGGGCTGGGCGCGACGCTGGTCGACGCGATCAAGGAGCGCAACTACCCGGTGGTGCAGGGCACCGTGCTGGTGATCGCGGCGATCTACGTCACCGTCAACACGGCGGTCGACCTGGCGTACGGCCTGGCCGATCCGAGGATCCGTCGGGCATGAAGCTGTCGCCGAGCGCGTGGCTGGGCCTGGGCATGCTCGCGGTGTACCTGCTCGCCGGGCTGCTCGGTCCGGTGATCGCGCCCTACGATCTGGGGCAGCAGCACGTCGAGCTGGCGCATCAGTTCGAGCGCGCGTCGGCGGCGCACTGGCTGGGCACCGATGCCAGCGGCCGCGACGCGCTGAGCCAGCTGCTGTGGGGCGCGCGCCAGGCGCTGGTGCTCTCGGCGGTCGTCGTGGCGATCTCGTCGGCGATCGGGCTCTTGCTCGGCACCGTGGCCGGCTGGTTCGGCGGCTGGGTCGACGAGCTCGTGATGCGCGTGGTCGATATCCTGATGGCGTTTCCGGGCATCCTGCTGAACATCGCGATCGTCGCGACCGTGGCGCGGCCGGGGATCGGGCTCACGATCGGGGCGCTGTGCGCCAACGGCTGGGTCGGCTACGCGCGCGTCGCGCGCGGCCAGGTGCTCGCGCTGCGCGAGCGCGACTACGTCACGGCCGCCGTGGCGCTCGGTGCCGGCAACCGCCGCGTCATGGTGCGCCACCTGCTGCCGAACCTGCTCGGGCCGGCGATGGTGCAGATGTCGTTCGGCCTGGGCGCGGTGATCATCGTCGAGGCGTCGCTCGCGTTCCTCGGCATCGGCCCTCAGCTCGACTACACCTGGGGGGCGATGCTCGACCAGGCCCGCAACTACCTGTGGAACTCTGACTGGGCGCGGCTCTACGCCGCGGTGCCCGGCCTCGCGATCACCTGGGTCGTGCTCGGCGCGAACCTGCTCGGCGATGGCCTCCGCGATCGGCTCGATCCGCGGCAGCGTGGCAAGGCCTGATGGCGCTGCGCGTGCGCGTGTGCCGGCTGGCGGACGTCGCCGATGGTGAGCTGCGGGCGTTCGCGGTCGCCGGGGTGACCTGGCCGGTGATCGTCACGCGGGTCGATGGCGCGCTGGTCGCCGTGCCCGGGGTGTGCCCGCACGAGGACGTCGCGCTATGGGACGGCGAGCTCGCGGGCCACGCGATCATCTGCCCGGGGCACGGGTACGCGTTCGATGTCCACACCGGGCGCTGTCAAGCTGCTCCGGGGCTCGAGCTGCGGCGCTACGCGATCACGGTGGCCGGCGATGACGTGTGGGTCGATCTGCTGTGAGCGAAGGACCGGACGGGTCACCGGGTCCTCGAGGGCATCGAGGTCGGAGTCCGCGCCGTTGTAGTACCAGCGCGCTGGATCGAGGAACCGGCGGTCCCCGCCCTTGGGGATCATGCAGAGGAACGGCTTGCGCTCGCGCTTGATGAAACCGGACCGCCACATCTGGCGGCTCCGGCCGTCGCGGCCGAACAGCTTGATGTCGACGCTCTCGACGCGGGTCCTCTCGATGGCGTAGCGCACGATCGCTCGCAGCCCGGCGTGCCAGGCGCCCGGCACGGTGACCAGGTCGACGATGCGCAGGACCTTGCCGCGGTGGGTCGCCTCGACCGCGCAGGCGCCGATCGGCGCGCCGTGGTCGACGATGACGAACGCGAGCTGGCGGCGGGCGGGCGCCTCGAGGAACCGCCAGGTATAGAATGTGGCATCGCGGACCGCCGCCAGGCGGAGGTCTTCGCGCGCCTCGGACCACACGCGGTCGACCCGGGGATCGTCGGGCCGCATCGGCTCGAGGTCGGCGGCGCCGTGCGGGTCGCCGAGCGCGACGTCGCAGAGCACCGGCACCCGGACGCCGAGCCCGGCGGCGCGAACCGGCCGGACCCAGCGGGCGACCTCGCCGATCTCGGTCGAGCCGCTGCGCTTGAGCGGGGTCACGTTCATCGCGCCGGGCGCGCCGTACATGCAGCCGATGCGATGGGTCCACATCCCGTTCCACGAGGCGTAGTGCATCTGGAAGCCCCGGCCGGTGCGGCGAAACGCCGGCCGGACGAAGCCATCGCCACCGAGCGCGCCCCGCACGACCGTGCCGTCGAGCCACATGCGAAACGGAAAGAACGACGTGCAGCCGGCGACCTGGGCCCCGGCGAGCGATACCCAGGTCAGCGCCGGACCGGCCGGGTTGGTGTCGTAGAGCCATCGCCAGCGGGCCTCGGCATCGACGCCGGGGATCATCTCGCGAAGCAGGGAGAGGAGCTGGGGCCGGTCCTCGGAGGTCGCAGCGCGTACGTCGGACATGAGGAAGCGATCTAGCAACCGGTGTTCCGCATCGAAGCGCGGCATGCAGGGGCCTGCGCACCCGCGCGAAGCGCCGCGCCTGAGCCGACCGGTCCCAGGGCGCGGCGGCGCCTCCACGGACGCGTTGGGAGAGGTGATTCGTCGGCGCTCGATGTCTCGGCGTGGCACAGCTAGCCGGCCTCACGACCCGGGTCACCAGATACCTTCGGGGGGGGCGCCACCGCCGCAGGTCCGTGATGGTCGGGCGCGGTGTGCGTGGAGGACGGCGCAGCTGCGGGTCGCCGGTGCGTCGCGGTGCGTCGAACCGAGCCGGGTCGTCAGCGTCGGTGGTGTACCGCCCGGGTTTCCAGTGCGTACAACGCGAGACCTGGCGGTGCATCGCGGTGGCTTCGCCAAGCGATCGTGGGCGATGTCCGCTCGTCGTCGCACGATTTGCCCCTCGCACCGCGCGCGGCGTTCGCGCTAGTGTGCGACGACAATGGCGCCGCGCGATCGGGACACTGCGTTCTTCGGACACCCGGCCGGGCTATCGACGCTGTTCTTCACCGAGATGTGGGAGCGGCTGTCGTATTACGGCGCCCGCGTGTTCCTCGCGGTGTACATGGTCACGCCGCTCGCGCTCGGCGGCCGCGGCATGTCGGATACGGCGACCGCCACGGTGATGGCGCTGTATCTATCGTCGGTCTATCTGCTGTCGTTGCCGGGCGGCTGGATCGCCGATCGGTTCCTCGGCCAGCGCAAGGCGATCACGCTCGGCGGCCTCGGGATCATCGCCGGCAACGTGCTGCTGGTGATGCCGATCGAGCCGCTGTTCTATCCCGGCCTGGCGCTGATCGCGATCGGCACCGGATTTCTCAAGACCAATGTCTCGACCGTGGTCGGCCAGCTCTACAAGCCGAACGACATCCGGCGCGATAGCGGCTACACGATCTACTACATGGGCATCAACACCGGCGCGGGGCTCGCGCCGCTGATCGGCATGTGCATCGCGCAGAACCAGGGGTTCCGCCACATGCTCGAGGGCCATGGCATCGATCCCAACTTCTGCTGGAAGGCTGGGTTCGCGGTCCCGGCGATCGGCATGGCGATCGGCGTGGTCCAGTACCTGCTCGGCCAGCGCCGGCTCGGCGACGCCGGCATGTACCCGACCGTGCCGAGCGATCCGCGGCGGGCGGCGCGTGACCGCGCGGTGCTCGGCGTGGTGATCGGCGGCCTGGCCGGCGTGATCGCGGTCGGCGTGCTGATCCACCGCTTCGTGTACGAGCTCAGCGGCGATCTCGTCGTCAACGCGTTCGGCGTCGGCTTGACGATCGCGTCGGTCGCGATCTTCGCGGGGTTCTACAAGACGGCGCGCGATGGCGGCGAGCGCAAGCGGGTCACGGCGATGATCCCGCTGTTCATCGGTTGCATCGCGTTCTTCGCGGTGTCCGAGCAGGCGAGCACGACGCTGGCGCTGTTCGCCGAGCGCCTGGTCCACCGCGAGTACCTCGGGCTGCACGTGGTGTCGAGCGCGTACCAGTTCATCAACTCGGGCGTGATCGTCGCGCTCGGACCGGCGTTCGCGGCGCTGTGGCTGTGGCTCGCCAGGTCGGGTCGCGAGCCGTCGGCCGTGACCAAGTTCGCGATCGGCATGGTGCTGACCGCGCTGTCGTTCGTCGTGATGCTGCCGACCTTGTCGACGGTCAGCGTGGTCGACGGCGTCAACCAGGACTACGTGTTCGCGTTTCCGTACCGCACGGTCAGCCCGAACTACCTGATCACGCTGTACGTGTTCTCGGGCTGCGCTGAGCTGTGCCTGTCGCCGGTCGGCCTCTCGAGCATGTCGAAGCTCGCGCCGACGCGGCTCGCCGGCATGGTGATGGGCACCTGGTTCCTCGCGATCTCGATCGGCAACTACCTGGCCGGGCGGGCGGCGTCGCTGAGCGCGTCGCATGGCTGGGGCGTTCTGTTCGGCGTGCTGATCGTCGCCTCGCTGGCGATCGCGGCAGGCCTGTTGCTGATCGCGCCGATGATGCGCCGGATGATGCAGGGCGGCGACCCACCGGTGCAGTTGCCCAAGGCGATCGTCAAACCCAAGGCCGAAGACGTCGCGGCCACTGCGGAGGGGCCGCTATGAAGCGCGCGTGGATCTTGCTCGCCGTGGTCGTCGCCGCTTGCGGCTCCGAGGCCAACGATTCCTCCGAGCTGGCGGGCCGCAAGGCCGAGTGCCGGCGGCTCGAGGAGCACCTGTTCCAGGTGAGCCCGCAGTCGCAGCTCACCGGGCTCTCCGCGTCGGACCAGCACAAGCGGCTCGATCAGCTGATGGCCGGCGTGCCGGTCGAAGACATCGCGCAGTGCGCGGCGGCTGACCCTGTGGTGGTCGCTTGCATGCAGAAGGCCGCCGATGTCGCCGCGGTCCGCGCGTGCATCCCGGCGATCAAGGGCTGATCGAATCGCGCCTCGAGCGTCGCGAGCCATGGGACCCATGGCTCGATCGAGAGGGTCGATCCCTACCATCGTTCACCTGGGGTCAGGCGGGGTCATGCGCTAACCCGCAAATAGTTCGCTGAGCGAAGCAGCCGCGTGGAAGCGGAGCGCCCAGCGGGCGAGCTGCTCGGCGGACGCGGTCGCGAGGCGGAGCTCGGCTTCGGCATCGACGGCGGTGCCAAAGCGTCCCTTCAGGACGAGCAAGAGCAAGTCTCGTTGGCCTTGCTGGACACCCTGCTGGATGCCTTGCTGGACACCCTGCTGGACACCCTGCTGGATGAGTCGTTCACCTTCGGTCATGATGGCCTCCTTGGCTTCGGGGCCTGCGGCGCGCTCGACGACAGCTGCGATCACCGAGGCCTTGTGGTCATGGACCTGGAGAATATAGCCCATCACGTGGCGCAGCGCCTCGAGCCCGTTGGGCGCGTCCATCACCTCGTGCATGAGCGCGCCCCAGCCTTCGAGGAGCTCGAGGAACTCGTCGCGGTTTCGGCTGTGCTTGAAGCACAGCTCAACGAGCTTGCCCAAGGCTGTCAGCGCCGCTCGCGCGCGCAGCTCGTCGTCGCGGATCGCCGACAGGTCGTCGACGATGTAGTCGAAGTTGACCATGGATCGCTCGATCGCCGGTCGCACGTGGCTCGGGAGATCGAACAACGCCGAGAAGGATCGAGGGGCCGACCACGGGCTCGTGCCGTGATAGAGGACCACCGGGAGGATCGCCGGCAAGCGTTTTTCGTCGGGACGGGTGGCGCGCCAGCGCTCCCAGATCCGGAGCTGGTAGCGCAGCAAGCGATATCCCATGGCGGGGTCGACCGTGCTCTGATGTTCGAACAGGAAGAAGATCAACGCCGCGCCACCGCTACGCCAGGTCACCGAGAACAGCAGGTCGGTGTGCTGCTCGCGGAGAGCGGGATCGACGAAGCTGCCCGGCTGGCGCGCGAGGCTGGACCAATCGAGCGCTTCGGCGAGCGCCGGCGGCATCACGGATCGCAGCGCGCCGCGGGCATGAGCAGGATCTCCGAAGACGTCCTTGAACAGCGCATCATGCGGGTTGGACGACATGGCGCGACCGTAGAGGCGGTGCGCGCGTGCGCGCAAATTCTCGACGGAGATGGCAGCCTCGGCCGCTGTCGGAGGTCGATGCTCCGCAGCGCGCGGATCTCAGATCGTCGGCCACGCTGCGAAGGGGGCGCGATCGGCGGCGCCGCGCGAGCAGCCAGCGCCAGGTGGGTTCCGCGAAGGGTCTTGCGGTGAAGCCGGGCGCGGTGGGTGGGGATGCCGACACCGGGAAACGCTGGCGCACGCCGCGATGGTACCGGCGGCGTAACCCGGCGCAGACCGGTCGCGACCGGAGCGGCCAGCGCAGCCGGCCGGATCAGGGGGCGATGGCGATGTTGCACCTGGCCCGGATCGCGTACGCGAGCGCGTTGCCCGCCGCGCTGGAGCGGGACGAGCTCGGGGCGATGCTGTCGCGCTGGCGGCGTGGGAACGCACGCCAGGGGATCACCGGCGTGTTTCTGTATCACCACGCCTCGGTGTTTCAGCTGCTCGAGGGGTTTCCCGACGCGATCGGCGCTCTGTACGACACCATCGCGCGCGACCCGCGGCACCACTTCGTCGCCAAGCTGCTCGAGGGGCCGATCGCCCAGCGCAGCTTCGGCGACTGGTCGATGGGCCACGCCCGGCGGGGCCGCGCCGAGCTCGGCTGCGCCGCGCCGCTGCGGCCGTTGCTCGACCCGAGCTTTCGCTACTGGCAGTGCGACGCGGGGATGGCCGCCGCGCTCGTATCGGCGTTCACGACCGGACCGTGGCGCCGGTCGATCGGTTGAAGGTAAGATCGGCGGGTGACAGCTGCAGTCGTGTTGTTATCCGGCGGGCTCGACTCGACCACCGCCCTCGCGGTCGCGCGGTCGCAGGGGCTGACCTGCTATGCGCTGACGGTGAAGTACGGCCAGCTGCACCAGATCGAGCTGGCGGCGGCCGCGCGGGTCGCCCATGCGCTCGGGGCGGCCGAGCACCGGGTCGTCGAGGTCGATCTCGGGCCGCTGGCCCGCTCGGCGCTGACGTCGCCGCAGATCGCGGTGCCCAAGGATCGGCCGCTCGCCGAGATCGGCGCGCCTGGCGACGTGCCGAGCACGTACGTGCCGGCGCGCAACACGGTGCTGCTGGCGCTGGCGCTGGCGTGGGCCGAGTCACTCGGCGCCCGGGAGATCTTCGTCGGGGTCAACGTGCTCGACGCCAGCGGCTATCCGGACTGCCGGCCCGAGTTCGTGCGCGCGTTCGAGGCGCTGGCCCAGGTCGCGACGCGGACCGGCGGGTTCCACGTGCGCGCGCCGCTGATCGAGCTCACCAAGGCGCAGATCATCCAGCAGGGGATCGCCCTGGGGGTCGACTACGCGATGACGCACTCTTGCTATGACCCGCAGGGCGACGCGGCGTGCGGGCGGTGCGATGCGTGCGTGCTGCGCCGCAAAGGCTTCGCCGAGGCAGGCGTATCCGATCCGACCCGCTACGGGTAGGATGCGATGGCATGAAGCTCGGTACGCTGCTTCTGCGCAACGCGGCGATCGGGCTGTCGCAGCTCGAAGCGGCGCTCCGCAACCAGGTCCTGTACGGCGGTCGGCTCGGGACCAATCTCGTCGAGCTCGGCTACATCGATCTCGAGCTGTTGTCGGCGTACCTCGCCGAGCTGAGCGGCTTCCCGGTGGCGTCACCGACCCTGCTCGACGGCGCCGATCCCGCGTTGCTCGACAAGCTCGGGCCCGACGACGCCCACCGGCTGCGCGCGATCCCGCTCGGTGCGCTCGCCGATGGTGCGGTGGCGGTCGGCATGGTCGAGCCGACGGACACCGAGGCGATCGAACAGCTGAGCGCGTTGCTCGGCGTCCAGGTCACGCCGTACATCGTGCCGGAGCTGCGCGCGCTGTACTATCTCGAGAAGCTGTTCGGCCTGCCACGGCGGGCGCGTTACCTGCGGGCCGGGCACGCCGCCGAGCGTAACGTCGGGGCCGCGGCGGCCGCGGCCGCGGGCGCGGTAGCTGCCGCGGCGGGGAGCGAGCGGCGGCGGATCCAGCCGGCGATGGGCATGGTCATGCCGCCGGCGCTCACGCTCGAGCCGCGCCGCAAGCGCGCCACGTCACAGGTGCCGGCGGGCGGGGCGCTGCCGTTTGCGCTCAGCTACGCCGCGGCCTGCGAGCGGATCGACGGCGCTTCCAACCGCGACCGCATCGCCGACACGTTCGCCCAGTACGCGCAGGGCCGCTGTGACGCGCTCGTGGTGTTTCTGATCCGCGACGGCAACGCGCTCGGCTGGCGCGGCTGGGTCGCCCCACCGGCGCAGCTCGGCCGGCCGATCGAGGAGCTGTCGTTGCCGCTCGGCGGCGCATCGTCGCTGCAGTCGGCGCACGACGCGGGCCAGCCATTCGTCGGGACGCCACCATCGGCGGCGCGGCCGGTCGAGAAGCAGCTGTGGAGCGCGCTCGGCGCCTCTCCGGAGCCGTTCGCCGTGCTCGTGCTGCCCGTGCTGGTGAAGCAGCGGGCCGTGAATCTGGTCTACGCCCACCTGGTGCACAGCCCGCCGCCGGGCCTGCTGGTGGTCGAGCTCGGCGATCTGGCGATCCGCGCACAGGCGTCGTACCTCCG
>Ga0302323_100000182_pt1 | contig 47243 bp, 29 predicted proteins | sample Fen_T0_3_FD_201950 | JGI IMG/M metagenome (GOLD analysis project Ga0302323, IMG submission 201950) | Peat permafrost microbial communities from Stordalen Mire near Abisko, Sweden - Fen_T0_3 | ecosystem: Environmental > Terrestrial > Soil > Wetlands > Permafrost | place: Sweden: Abisko...
GCGAAGGCGGAGGCATATTCGCGCGGAAACCCGACTTCGACGACTTGGCGGTTGGGCCTGAATGGCTCGTCATAGCTCAAATCAGGCCGTATCATACGGAGGCCACCCGGCCCGGTGCAAGTTCATTGCTTGCGACGAGCCCAGACAGCTCACATAACGCGGGTCATGACCGTCGCCCTGCTCGGTATCGGCACTGAACTGACACGCGGAGATCTCGCGAATACCAATGGTTGTTGGCTCGCTCAAGAACTCACCAATCTTGGGTTTGAGGTCACGGCGATTGATGTGGTCGACGACGAACCGTCGCGCATTGTCTCTGCGCTGAACAGGCTTGCGGTGGTACACGAGTTGATCGTCTGCACGGGTGGCCTTGGACCGACTACCGATGATCTGACGGCAGACTGTGCGGCCCAAGCCCTAAAGACCGAGCTTACCCTCCACGCGCCGTCCGTAGCAGCGATTACCGAACGCCTTGCTCGCTACGGTCGCCAGCTGAGCGATTCTAACAAGAAGCAGGCCTATTTTCCGGCTGGGGCAGTAGTATTACCCAACGACTGGGGAACGGCGCCAGGCTTTTCCATTCAGCTAGGTCAAGCCCAGGTGTTCTTCTTACCAGGCGTGCCCACCGAAATGATGGCTCTGTTCGAGCACCGAGTCGTCGAACGATTGGGGGTACCGGTAGACCGCACGCCCTTCGAAGTGATGCTTCGCACTTACGGTTTGCCCGAATCTGCGATGAATGACAGGCTCGCGGGCGTCGCCGAGGCGCACGACGTCGTAATCGGGTACCGCGTTCGATTCCCGGAAATCGATGTCAAACTTCACGCCAGAGATGCGGATCCAGAACGGGCGAAGTTGCGTGCGGAACGAGCTGCAGCTGAAGTCGTCGAGCGATTGGGCTCAGTCGTGTATGGTCGAGGTAACGTCACCATTGCGGGCGCGGTGGGTAATAAGCTCAACTCGGCTAGCCTCGTGCTCGGCGTGGCCGAATCTTGCACCGGAGGGCTGATGGCGAGCCTTCTGACTGCGCAACCCGGCGCGAGTCATTGGTTTCGGGGTGGCGTCGTCGCCTACAGCAACGACGTCAAGACACGTCTGCTCGGAGTGCCCGCCAACGTCATTGATGTCAAGGGTGCCGTCAGCGAAGAGGTGGCCCGTGCCATGGCGGTTGGAGCGTGTCGGGCGCTCGAGAGTCAGGTTGGCGTGGGCATTACCGGCATTGCTGGTCCAGAGGGTGGCAGTGACACCAAGCCAGTTGGGTTGGTGTGCTTCGGCCTGCATGGGCCCTTCGGCACGCTGAGCGAGACCAAGCAGTTTCAAGGCGATCGGCAGCGGGTCCAACGCATGGCCGCTTATCACGCGCTGTCGAAATTGGGCAGTTTGCTAGCACCCGTTGATTGAGTTCATTTTGGCTGACATCGTGCTAAGGCTGGCCCGAATTGCGCGCCGCACCTATGACCCTTGACCCAAAGTTGGTAGTCCTGTTGCTGGTCCTAGCTGGGGCGCTCGGATCCTACCTCGGGTGCTCCGCGGGACAGCGCAGACCGGCACCGGCTCCCGTCACATCCAGCACGATGTCGAGCGAGTCGCCCCGAGTGTCCCAATCACCTGATAGCCACGCGACCGAGACCGCAGCCGCCGCGGGCCCAGGCAGCCAATGCAGCGAGCAAGCGGCACAGGAATTCCTCCAGCGTGCTCACTTGAACCAAACCGCCAAGACGCGAACGGAGCAAGCCGAGATGCGCAAGACTCTCGCCGCTGCTATCGATTATCGCACCACCCAATACGGCCACTTCGAAGGTTTTGGGGAACGGCGCCACAATTCCAAATCCCCAGCGCAGCACTGCCAGTCGACGACTTTTTTTGGTCTACCCGTCGTGATGCACGAAAAGGTGATTCCGGCTTTGAAGTGCGTGGAAGAAAGGCTCAAATATGATTGTGCGGCGTTCGACTACAAGCCCAGGAACCTCTCGGGCCTCCGACACAAGAACACTTACGTAAACGGCGAAGTGTCTAACCACGTCTATGGGATCGCCCTCGACATCGATCCATTGAAGAACCCCTGCTGCAAATGCCTCGAACCCTGGAGCTCAAGCGAACGCTGCCGCGGCAACAAGACCGTGTGGCAACGCATGGCCATGCCCGAATGCTGGGTACGCACGTTTGAACGATTCGGGTTCTACTGGCTCGGGCACGATGTGCTCGAAGACACGATGCATTTCGAGTTCCTCGGTGATCCGGATCGAATTGCCCGCGGCTCGGCCGAACCACCCACACGGGCAGACTGAATGGTTCGGGTCCGGATCCCGTATGGTTTCGGCACTATCGGGCTAGTCACCAACGTGGGGTAGCGTCTGCCTAGGTAGGAATAGTTTCCGCATACGTTTGACACCAAGAATTGGTCTACGATAGCAAGTCCGTGACGGATCTTGACGACAAGAACTCGGGCAGCAGCGAGCCGGCGGACGGCTACGCTTCGGAATCTCGTCAACGCACCGTCAATTGGCCGCTGCGCTCGATGCTCGACTCGGTGCCGGGCGCCTGGTTCTTCATTCGCTCAAACGGAAGCCTCGCTTTCGTCAACGACGCCGCCGCACGATCGCTCGGCTACAGTCGACTGGAGCTGCTTTCGCTCGATTGGACTGACATCACGGAACTTGTCGGTTCCGACAACTTTCGAGGGTTTTGGTCAACGCTGCCCACGAATGAGCCAACGGTGCTTTCGACACGGCAACGACGCAAGGATCAGAGCAGCTTTTCTGTCGAAGTTCGCGCTTCGCGCATCCTACTCGACGGCGAGGAAGTGGTCGTCGCCTATACCGTCGATCTGACGGATCGCGAGGTCGTGCGCGCCAAGCTCGTGGAAACAGAGGCGCAATTTGCTCGGGTGCTCGAACAGGTCAACGACTTAGTATTTCGGCTCGCACTCGAAAATGCCCCTCGGTTCGAGTTCGTAAGCCCAAACTCACTGGCCATCCTTGGCTACTCTGCCGACGAGCTCATGGGCAGTCCGGAGCTGTTCGACCGAGTGGTGCATTCTTCCGACCGTGAACGCATGCTCGCTTGTGACAACAATTGCGGCCAGAGCGGGTCCGCGATTCGGTTCCTACATTTCGACGGGCATTTCATCTGGATGGACGTGCGGGCGGCGCGAACGCTGCAGGCCGATAGAGTCGTCCGATTGGAGGGCATTGCCCGCGACGTCACGCGTGAGCTCGAGCACGAACAAGCGCTCGAAGAGAGCGTCGAACTGTTGCGGTCGATAATTGATCACGCACCGGTTATCGTGTGGAGCCTGGATCGCACAGGGCGCTTCGAGCTTTCCGAGGGCAAGGGCCTCAACGAACTTGGGTTGGCGGCTGGACAGGTCGTTGGACAATCGGTGTGGGATCTATACGCTGGGTCACCTTCCATCATCGAGGCAACGCGCAAGGCGTTGGCCGGTGAAGCTGTAGATGGTTCATGGAACATTGGCAGTGTCCACTACGAGTTCCACTACGCACCACACTTCGGTCCCAACGGTGAACCGGCGGGAGCCACGGGAGTTGCAGTCGACGTTTCTAGACGTAACCGCGCCGAGCATTCCAACCAGCAACTGCTGACGGCAATCGAACAAGCCGCTGAGGCAGTGGTCGTTGCAGACCCCGAGGGCCGCGTGGTCTACGTCAATCCGGCATACGTTCGGACCAGCTTGTACTCGAGAGACGTGGTGCAAGGGCAGCCGTGGTCTCAATTCGAAATTGCCGAGGATGAGGAGTTTCTTGACGGTTTGCGCGCTCTATTGGCCTCAGGCCAAGCTTGGACTGGACGCATTCGCAGCCGCCGTTCGAACGTGACGAAGTTCGACGAAGAAGCGACGCTCTCGCCTATTCGCGGCGAGCACGGCGAACTGCTGGGGTGCGTCGCCGTCAAGCGCGATATCACGCAGCAAATTCGCTGGGAGGAACAACTGCGTCAGTCGCAGAAGATGGAAGCCGTGGGCCAGCTCGCAGGCGGAATTGCGCATGATTTCAACAACTTGCTGCAAGTAATTAGCGGGAACTTGGAGCTACTTTCTCATCAGGAGCTCGGCGAAAACGCGCAACACTTGGTCGATGACATCGCGCAGGCATCGAGCCGCGCTTCGAATCTCGTAGCGCAACTTCTGGCATTCAGTCGCAAGGATTCGATTGAATTTGTGACGCTACGGCCCAACCGCGTCATCTTTGCGATGCTCGACATGTTGCGGCGGTTGCTCGGTGAGGACATCACAATCCATTGGGAGACCAAACCGACGGTGCCCCACATTCGCGCCAATGTTCCGCAACTCGAGCAAGTCGTGGTCAATCTTTGCGTCAACGCAAGAGATGCAATGCCACGCGGAGGCCGGTTAAGATTGTCGATGAGTGCCAAATCGCACGCGTCGATCGAGGCAGCGTCGATTGGCACCGTCGTTGATCGATTGCGCAACGCAGAGACTTACGCTGTCTTGACAATCGAGGATGACGGCGACGGGATGCCGGACGACGTGCGGCAGCGCATCTTCGAGCCTTTCTTCACGACCAAGGGGGTAGGCAAGGGGACCGGTTTAGGTCTCGCGACGGTGTATGCGATCATGGAGCGACACGGTGGCTTCATTGATGTAGCTTCGGTGCTGGGCCGGGGAACGGCATTTCATCTCTATTTTCCTGGGGTCGAGCCCGCAGAAACGCCGTCGGACACCTACAACGTCAGTCGCTCGATCGAGGGCAAGAATCGGTTGATCTTGGTGGCAGAAGACGATCCACAGGTGCGCAACCTTACGGCGCGATTTCTCACGCGTGTCGGATTCCGAGTCGTGACGGCCATCGACGGTCTGGATGCCGAGGCGCTCATTCGCAAAAATGAGGCCGCGCTGTCTGCAGTCGTGCTCGATGCCATCATGCCGCACTTGCGGGGCCCCGACGTGTATCTGCGCATGCGCCAACGCGGGTGCGTTTTGCCCTGCCTCATCGTCACTGGATACGATTTTCAATCCTTGGATCCACTTCCCGAGCTCGAAAACGCGCTGGTTTTGCAGAAGCCCTTCGACGGTCCCAGACTATTCGACAAGCTCGCTCAGCTCCTTGATGAGGCGTGATGGCTTACGGCCTCATTGCGACCGCCGTCTTGTGTCCTTGGAATCCAAAAGTGCCAGTGTAACTTACGGGGTCGTAATACCCCAACATGGTTGGTTCGCCTTTGATTTCAAAGCATTGGCTTCATGAGTTCAGCTATGGTGAGCGGGTGAGCCTCATCGACGCCGGTTTTCGCGTGGCTTACCGAATTGCCTATCAGCTCATGCGGCTGCGCTGGCACGTCGTCCGACCGCACACCCATGGCGCTTTGATTGCGGTCTGGCACCAGGGCGAGCTGCTGATCGTGAAGAATTCTTACGTAGAGTATCACTGTTTGCCGGGTGGCTACTTGAAGCGGGGCGAGACCGCCCTAGCCGCAGCCGTTCGTGAATTGGCTGAAGAGTGTTCGATTCGGATCCGACCCGAAGAGTTGCGTCTCGGTCGCACCGAAACCCACCAGTTCGAGGGCAAGACCGATACGGTCGACATCTTCGATCTCGACGTCGACGTGCGGCCGCCGTTTCGCGTCGATGGTCGTGAAGTCGTGTCAGCTCAATTCCTCAAGCCTGACGCAGCGCTCAAGCTCGCGCTGTTTCCACCGCTCAGGCGCCATATTGAAGCTCGCCTACAAGCGGGACAGCCATGAATCCCTTGCATGCTCCCTTGTGAACGAGATGCCGGCGGCGTCGAACTCTGTCAGGACGGATGCACGTGAAACGCGAGCTGCGATCGCTCGACATCAATCCGAACCTTGTCACCGCTCTTGACCTCGCCCGACAGAATTTGAGAAGCCAAGGGATCCTCTAGTTGTCGAACAATCGCGCGCTTCAGCGGCCTCGCGCCGAAGCTTGGGTCCCATCCAGCCGCAGCGAGCCAATCTTTTGCTGCATCGGTCAACTCGATCGAAATATCTCGTGACGTGAGGCGCGCCTCGAGACGCCGCAGTTGAATGTCCAAGATCGCGCGGATCTGCTCTGGCAGAAGTCGTCGGTACACGACGATCTCGTCGATGCGATTGAGAAACTCCGGACGAAAGTGGCCACGTAGCGCTTCCAAAGCTTGGGATTGAAGTTCGGCAAAGTAGCTGCTTTCTGAGGCTGTGTCGGCCGAGTCTCGCGTTTTGGCGGGTCGCACACGTTGCTCTTCGAGAGCAGCGATTTCCGCAGAACCGACGTTGCTCGTCATGATGACAACTGTGTTCTTGAAATCGACGGTTCGGCCTTGCCCATCGGTCAAACGTCCGTCGTCAAGGAGCTGCAGAAGTACGTTGAGCACGTCGGGATGGGCCTTTTCGATTTCGTCGAATAGTACGACGCAGTAGGGGCGACGCCGTACTGGCTCAGTTAGCTGCCCACCCTCCTCGTAACCGACGTAGCCGGGCGGAGCGCCAACGAGACGCGATGCCGTGTGGCGGTCCATGTACTCACTCATGTCGATTCGAATCATGGCGCGCTCGTCATCGAACAGGAATTCCGCTAATGCGCGCGCCGTTTCCGTTTTCCCAACGCCGGTTGGGCCGAGAAACATGAAGCTTCCGATCGGCTTGTTTTCGTCGCCGAGACCGGCACGCGAACGCCTGACCGCATTTGAGACGGCCACGAGCGCATCCACCTGGCCCACCACGCGCTGGCGCAAGTTGTCTTCCATGCAATTGAGCTTCTGCAACTCACTCGCGAGCATCTTCGAGATCGGAATGTGCGTCCATTTGGCCACCACACTGGCAATATCCTCTTCGGTGACCTCTTCCTTCAAGTAGGCGCCACTTTCCGCGAGTTTCTGCAGCGTCTTTCGATCCGCTTCGATGGCACGTTCGAGTTCCGGGATCTTGCCGTATTGGATCTCCGCCACCTGCGCCAGATTGGCTTCACGCCGAGCGCGTTCCTGCTCGCTGCGTAGCTCGTCAATTTTAACCTGCTTGGCACGAATCGCCTGAATGATGTCGCGCTCGCGTTGCCACTGGGCCCGAGCCACGTCGCGCTGACTGGCAAGTTCAGCCTTTTCGCGCTTCAGCTCTTCGAGTCTTGCTTTCGAGCTCGGATCGCGCTCACGCCCCAACGCTTGCTCCTCAATCGAAAGTTGAACGAGTTTTCGTTCGAGCTGGTCGATTGGGGCCGGCAGGCTGTCGATTTCCATCTTCAACTTGCTCGCAGCTTCGTCCACCAAATCGATGGCTTTGTCGGGCAGAAATCGCTCAGTGATGTAGCGGTGGCTCAGGGTGGCGGCTGCCACGAGGGCCGCGTCTTGGATCCGAATCCCGTGGTGCAATTCGTAGCGATCCTTGATTCCGCGCAGAATCCCAATCGTCGATTCGACGCTTGGCTCCTCGACGATAATGGGCTGGAATCGGCGCTCGAGGGCCGCATCCTTCTCGATGTGCTTGCGGTACTCGTCAAGCGTCGTAGCTCCAATGCAGCGCAATTCACCGCGTGCGAGCGCAGGCTTCAGCATGTTGGCCGCATCCATGGCCCCCTCGGCTGCACCTGCGCCCACGAGGGTGTGCAGCTCGTCAATGAACAAGACGATGTTGCCCTGAGCCGCCTCGACCTCCTTGACGACTGCCTTGAGCCGATCCTCGAATTCGCCTCGAAATTTGGCACCGGCGACCATGCTTGAGAGGTCTAGCGAAAGCAGGCGCTTGTCCTTGAGCGATTCTGGAACGTCGCCCATAGCAATCCGCTGCGCGATCCCTTCGGCAATTGCCGTCTTGCCCACTCCCGGTTCTCCGATCAGGACCGGGTTGTTCTTGGTGCGACGTGACAATACCTGCATGACGCGACGGATCTCCTCGTCGCGACCAATCACTGGGTCGATTTTTCCACGCTGCGCGAGCTCCGTTAAGTCACGCGTGTACTTCTCGAGCGCCAGAAACTTGCCCTCTGGTTCTTGGTCCGTAACGCGTTGGGTGCCACGAATTTGCGACAAGGCCTGCAGCACAGCCTCGTGTGTGAGCCCGTTGTGCGCGAAAATGGCGCTCAGTTGTCGATCGGCTTGTGTCGCAGCCAAGAGAAAGTGCTCCACCGAGACGAAGTCGTCTTTCAGCAATTTGGCGGAGTTTTCAGCGGCATTCCAGAACGTCGACAGGCGGTTCGAGAAGCGCGGCTCGGCGCCACCGGAGACTTGGGGCAACCGGTCGAGCTGTTGCTTCAGATCTTGAGCGAGCGCGATAGCATTGGCCGACGCACGTTCGACCAATACCGCTGCCACTCCACCATCCTGAGTCAGTAGCGCCAGAACGAGGTGTTCCGGCGTCAATTCAGGGTTGCCCTGGCGCTGGCAGCGCTCGAGCGCATCGCGTAGAGCCTCTTGGCTTTTCGTAGTGAGGCGATCGGTTCGCATGACCACTCCTCGTGATTGCAATGTGGCTTGAATCGTCACCAAGGTAAGGCTTGTGCCGACGATGACAAGGCCTCAGGCCGTGGAGGGCCAGAAACCACGTGCGCCGCTACGGTACCTGCCAATGTCGTGACAGCGAGCCGACCACGGCACGAGTCGGTTCACAATGGTGAATTACTGCAGCGACGCGAGCCCCGTCTTTGCTCGACTGCGACGCGAGCCGGGCAATTCGCACTTAAATATCAAGGTTACGCACGTTGAGCGCGTTATCCTCGATAAATTTGCGTCGCGGTTCGACCTGGTCACCCATCAGCACGGTGAAGAGTTGATCGGTCATCGGCGGATCGCTCACTCGCACCTGTAGGAAGTTTCGCGCGTTCGGGTCCATCGTGGTTTCCCAGAGCTGGTCAGCGTTCATTTCACCGAGGCCCTTGTAGCGCGTAATGTGCATGCCTTTGCGACCGCGTTCGGCGATGAAACGCTCGAGCGATTCAATATCGGAGACCTCAGTCGTCGAACCGCCTTCGACTCGCAGAGCGTAGGGAGCCTCGCCGATGGAGCGAATATCGCGCTCAATCTCGAGCAGCTCGTGATATTCACCCGATTCGAGCAGCGCCCAATCGATGACGGCTGGGCGTGATGAAGCCCCTGGTCGGAATTGCACTTGAATCCGTGCGGCACCATGGCGTTTATCCCAGTCGACGCTGACAGTTAGCGGCAACAAATCGGGAAAACGTTGCACCAGGTAGTCCTCAACCTGCTTGGCCACTTGTTCAACCTTCTGATGGTCGCGCAGGTCCTGCAGCGAAAGCGGAGACGTGCGCATCAATGCGCCAACGGCACGGGCATCAGCACGTCGATCGATCTTGCTCAACACTTGACGATAGGTCTTGAGGCGCACTGCTAACTGGTACAACGGTCGCCCCGAGATTTCAGGCCCGCGCTGCGCCTGAATGGTCAACCCTTCAATGCCATTCTCGGTGAGGAATGCGTCGAGCATGGCGGCATCCTTCATGTAAAGCATCTTTTTGCCCTTACGCACTCCGAACAATGGTGGTTGTGCGATGTACAAAAATCCGCGTTCGATGAGTTCAGGCATCTGGCGGTAAAAGAACGTCAAAAGCAGGGTGCGAATGTGACTACCGTCGACGTCGGCGTCGGTCATCATCACGACCTTGTGGTAGCGAACCTTGGAGAGGTCAAACGTGCCCGTTTCGTCGATACCGCAGCCCATGGCGCTGATGAGAGTTGCGATTTCTTGCGTGGCGAGCATCTTGTCGAGACGGGCACGCTCGACGTTCAGGATCTTGCCGCGCAATGGCAAAATCGCCTGAAAGTGCCGATCTCGACCCTGCTTGGCACTGCCACCTGCGCTGTCGCCCTCGACGATGAAAAGTTCACTTTGAGCCGGATCTTTGCTCTGACAATCCGCAAGTTTCCCCGATAGCGCTGTGCTATCAAGAACGCCCTTGCGCACGACCTCACGCGCCTTGCGGGCAGCTTCGCGGGCTTTCGCAGCGAGAACGGCTTTGTCGACGATCTTGCGAGCAACCTGCGGGTGCTCCTCGAAATAGCGTCCGAGTTTTTCGGAGATGACATTTTCGACGATCCCCTTGACGTCGCTCGACACCAGCTTCGACTTGGTCTGCGAGTCGAAGGACGCGTCTGGGTGCTTAACGTGAATGACGCAAACCACGCCTTCACGCGAGTCCTCGCCGCTCAACGCAGTCTTGCTGTCCTTCAAGAGATTCTGGGCTTGAGCGTAGGAGTTGAGCGTGCGCGTCAGGCCCGCACGCAATCCTGTCAGGTGGGTGCCGCCGTCCTTATTGTGAACGTTGTTCGTAAAACAGGTGATGTGCTCGGCATAAGCGTTCGTCCACTGCAAAGCCACGTCGACGACTACCTGAGTAGTGTCGTCATTTCCACTCATGACAGTCTCAGTAAAGGCAATAACCTCCTCGTGTACCGGTTCTTTGGACTCGGCAAAGAGGCCAATGAACTCCTTGATGCCGCCACGGTATAGATAGGTTTCGGCTTGGCCCTCACCTCGCTCGTCGGTAAGGTTTACTTTGAGCCCGCTGTTGAGGCAAGCCAGTTCCCGCAAACGATTGGCGAGAATGCTGAAGTCGTAGTCGATATGGGTGAAGATCGTGGTATCCGGCTTGAAGGTGATCTTGGTGCCCGTCTGTTCCGATTCGCCAATTGCGACGATTGGCCCTTGAGGGACGCCTCGAGCGTACTCTTGGAACCAGACCTTGCTCTCGCGCTGGATTTCCAGACGCAACGTTTCGCTAACAGCGTTCACTGCACTAACCCCGACGCCATGCAGGCCGGCGCTGACCTTATAGCTTGAGTGGTCAAACTTGCCACCAGCGTGCAGAACAGTCATGACGACCTCGGCAGCGCTCACGCCGCGATCTGGCATGATTCCAATGGGAATTCCCCGCCCGTCATCCTCTACGGTGATTGAGCAGTCGTAGTGGATCGTAATATCTACGGTGTTGCAAAAACCGGCAAGGTGCTCGTCGACTGCATTGTCGATGCATTCCCAAACTAGGTGATGCAATGCGGAACCGTCGTGTACGTCACCAATGTACATGCCTGGTCGCTTGCGAACCGCCTCCAAGCCCTCAAGAACGGTAATACTGTGTGCGCCGTATTCTTCCGCTGGGGTTGACGGCGTTGATGACGGCGTTGATGGAGGTGCGTCGGAAGTCACATTCACTTTCCTATCGGCCAATGGCTAGCCGATCTGGCCTAGTCATCTCTGGTCTATTGATCGAGTCACTACAGTCGCGAGTTCGTCAGTGGTAGAGCGGCGTTCGATCCGGCACATCGTGACGCGAAGACAGACGAAATTGACGATGCGGGTTTATAGTCCCGAACCAAGTGCGCGGCAAGGGGAATTCTCCGTAATTTATTCTGTAGTTTCCAATAGTTATGATGTCGCTGACAAGGGCGTTTCCTGTTCGGCCACTCCGCCATTCAGGCGGAAAAATCGAGGGGCAATCGAGCGACCTAGATAGTCGTTGTTTGACTGCCATCGAGTGGTCGTGATGAACACTTGGCTTTCACTCTCATTGAGCCATTCGCGCAGAGCTCCCGTACGATGTGGGTCAAGCTCACTAGAGACGTCATCGAGAAGCAGGATTGGATGAACACTGCGTACGGTGCGAATACTGGCAAGCTCTGCGAGCTTCAATGCAAGTGCGAGAAGTCTCTGTTGTCCTTGCGAAGCGTGCCGCCGAGCGTCAGCTCCATCAAGCCGGAGCTGTAGGTCATCGCGTTGCGGCCCATAGAGAGGGCGTCCGCGGATTTGATCGCGCTGACGGTGCTCCTTGAGTTCTTGGCAGAACTGCTGAACGTTGGTCGTTCCGAAGGCCAAGTGGTCGATTTCAAGGCGCATGTGCTCTGGTGCGAGCCGCGTGAGAACCGGTTGCAGAGATTCAATCAACTGGCGAGCCGCTCGAGCGTTGGCTGCAGTAACTATTACGCCGTGTTCAGCTGCCACTTGCTCGAAGGCGGCAAGGCTGGGCGCGTTTGGCCCGCGGTCGAGCAATAGTCGCTGGCGCTCGCGCAGTGCCATCAGATACGCCTTGTGGCTGTCGAAAGTGAAGGGCTCAAGATAGAGTGAGACTCGAGCCAGAAGCGTCCGGCGCAGTGCTGCGGGGCCGCTCACCAAATCGAGGTCGGCTGGGTGAAAGACGACCACTGGAGTCCGAACCGCGTAGTCTGCAGCACGCGGAATGCGTTTGTCGTCGATCGTCGTAACCTTGCGTCCCTTGCCCATTTCGACGCGTTGTGTGCGCGTGAGGCCGGAGTCTACGACAACAACTTCTACAGTGGTCGCTAAGGCGTCGTAGGCAATGATATCTCGAGCTTGATCAGTTCGAAAACTTCGGCCTGTCGTCGCTAACACCAAGGCTTCTAGCAGGCTAGTTTTGCCTTGTCCGTTGTCACCCCAGAATACGTTGAGACCGGGGCTGAAGTGAAATTCGGCGGGCTTTAGGTTGCGCGCGCCTCGCTGGCGCAGACGCTCGATGGACAGCAAGCGAGTCAAATGCGCATGGGCATGACGACAGCGAGAAAGTCGAAGGCCTCGCTGCGCAGTGCGGGCCGGATTACGGCCGGATCGAGTTCACCGCCGATACCAATCGATATGTCTTCATCGGTGATCGCACTGGTAACGTCGAGGAAGTACTTGGCGTTGAAGCCAATCGTCAAGTCCGGTCCGTCGTAGTCGATAGCGATCTCGTCAAAACCCTCACCACTTTCTGGGCTCTCGGTTTCGAATCGGACGGAGTTTTGGCTCAAAGTCAACTTCACGCCTCCGGTACGGTCGCTCGCCGCCACAGATACAGCACGAAGAGCGTCGGCGACGCCAAGCCGGGGTGCTCGAACGACCCGTTCGGAAACCGCTGGAATCACCTGATCATACGGCGGGAATTGTGCGTCCACGAGCTTGACACTGAACTGCAAGCTACCCATCTGGAAGAACGCACTTGGACCGTTCTGACTGATTCTGACGACGGGCTCGGACGCTTCGTGACCTTCAGAGCGAGGAAATTCGGCTAGCGCGTCGTCGCAAACCCGCTTGAGCTGCTGGATCCCCTTGAGGGGAATTAGCATCGTGGTGGTCGCTTGCGTGCCTGGAACGACAGCTTCTGCCTTGGTCAGTCGATGTCCGTCAGTGGTTACGATGCGGACGCGATCGTCAGTCCACTCGAACAAGGCGCTGTTGAGGGCCAGCCGTGAGTCGTCGGTGGAAATCGAGAACTGTGTGGACTGGATGAGCGTTGCCAGCGTGGATACGGGTAGAGACAGGATTGCCGCGCCAGCGTCTGGCTGAGGTTGCTTCGGAAACTCGTCGCCCGGGATGCCGTGAATAGTAAAACGCCGCGCCGTACCAACCGCTTTCAACGTGAGCGATGAACCATCCGTCGAACTCAGCGTCAGCTGTCCTTCTGGCATCATGCGAACGCGTTCGAACAAGTCGCGCGCACCCACGGCGATACTTCCTCCACGTTCGACCTGCGCTTGAACTCGACCAGTGATCGACAGGAACAGGTCCATCGCTGAAAGTCGAAGCTGCGAAGGGCCGTCGACGTCGAGCAGGACATTGCCAAGAACCGGCATCGTGCTCTTTTTGTCGGCAACACCTTGGCAGCGGTCCAAGATCCGCAAAAAGTCCTTCTTGCTAACGGTGACCTGCATCGAGTGTGCGGTCTTACCGGGCATTGTCCGGGGGATCCAGCGAGAAGAGCGAGAAAAGTATTCTTGGTTGAACAGCGTCGGCCTACCGTAAGGCCTTAGTGCGGTTTGTGTGGCCTGTTCTGGGCTGGGACTTCAGAGGGCTCCGTTCTCCTACTGATCTCTTATTTTATTTTAATTGGTAGTCTTAGTAGTAGGGCCTGTGGACGAAGTGGATAACTACCTAAGTAGCTAATAGGAAAACGATTTTAACGATGTAGGCTGTGGTGGCGAGGGAGGAACCACGGTGGGTGTGTTGGGGTTTCGTCGCCTGTTGGCGAGGACTTCCCCGGTCGATCCCGAGGGGACGCGCAGGGAACTCCAGAGGTTATCCACACCCTGTGGAAATGGGCGCAATATGGCATATTATGTAATAGATTCAATTATTTGAAGACTCGCGGGCCAAACGGACGAAGGCGGACAGTAGGACCTCACGGGTGTCAGCATAGGTCGCGTCACCAAGTTTTCCCTGTCGGTGGGCCAGTTCAACTGCTGCCAGTTCGTCCACAATACGCGTCCGCGCCGCCGCCACGCTGTCGTTTGATCGATCTGTCTGACGTCGCGCGAATGCCAGCAACATCGCCCCGAGGGCGAGCACTGCCCCGGCAGTGACTGCCACCCACCGTCCGGGGCCGACGATAGGCAATCCCGCAACGTCGATGTGCACTGCCGCTGGTGCAGCAGCGTCATGGGTGAAGGCGCGGCGGGTCACCATGAATGGTGGACGACCGGGTTCTTCCGCTAGCTCTGGGTTTGGAAAGCCTTCGACCGCTAGCTCTAGCCCAGGGCGAGCGAGGGTGGCCACTTGTGCTTCCGCGGTGTTTGGCCAAAGGTTGAGGTCAACCTCGATGTGTTCACGATTCGAATTCGGGATCTGAAAAGTGAAGACGATCGAGTGCTGGCCTGGGGCAATCGAACCGATGAGCTGGACGCCTCGATCGGTCTTCTTGATCGCAAGATCGGAATCCGTAGGATTCGTAGAAAACGCTTTCCAACCATTGGGCAAGGTGATTTCGACAGCGTTTGCCGCCAATACCGTTTGGCCCAAATTGTGAAATTGGTGCATGTATTCGAAGGCTAGAACCTCGTCGCGTGGTTCGACAAAGAGAAAGCCGCGACCCGCCACGAGGGCTTGCTTGAAGTCATTGACCACAGGGTAGACATGGAAGGCGACCTTCGTGCCAGCGCGGCGCTCAATCGGAAACGGCCGAGTACCATACCTGGCAGTTCCGTCGATCGCCACAACCCGATACTGGGAATCACTTCCCGACGGTATCTGGCTGAAACTGGCACGACCCATGGAGTCGGTGGTTGCTTGCCACTTAGTGGAGGCATTGCCTTCAGCGATGGACTGTCGGTCACGTACAAGCTCGATTCGAATGCCAGCGACCGGCATCGATCGCGCATCGATCGTCGTTACTTCGACCGACGATGGTGGCACAGTGTCACTCGTTTCGATTCTATCGCTCGGGGCTTCTCGGGGCGTGGCAGCCATGTCGGAGGGCGTGGCGGTTTCCGCAGGTGGCGTTGGGACTTCAGGCTCGCCTAAGGAATTTGGTGCCGCCGCAATCGGGGGCACGATTGCGACGAGCGTCAGCCAGATGGCAAGACCGGCGATACGACTGTGATGGTTGGGTCGCCGGTTCATGCGAGATTGTCCTTTTCGATTGCCAGCGGCAGCTTGCCAAGTCGTTCCTCAACCAAATCGACTGCCTTCTGTCGCAGTGACGCTTCACTAGTATCGAGTCGCTCAAGCAACCCTTTTGCTTCTGTTCGATAGCGCTGGGTCAACTGCTCGTAGTCCAGTTCGGACACTTTGCCGAGCCCACGTTCGTATTCGAGGTCTTTGATTCCGCGTAGCACGGAAAGCTTGCGTTCCTCGTCACGGGCTGGCGCTGCCAGATCGAGTGCCTCGTCGAGTGTAATATCTTCCGCTTGTCCCACGGTCGTCACGCTAGACCACAGAAAGCCAATCGCACAAAGCATTAGGGTGAATGCCATGAGCAAGAGCCAGGCAGCGAAACCGAACTCGACTAGCACGAATGCGCTTACCGCCACCAAGAGCAAGGCGAACAGCAGTCGCAGGCGTTCAGGCGTCAGTTGAATCTGCGGCAGCTCGGAGTTCACAACAGGCTTCACTTACCAATCTCCTTCAAGTCGATTGCATTGGGGCTAGTCGCTGAGTCCGTCGGAGCGTGAAGTCTTCGTAGGTTCGAGCTCACTCGGTGTTCTGCAGCACCCGTAGCCGAAAGACTCGACGCCAACGTGACGGCCATGATGACGCTAGCGGTCACGCCAGCGCTAGCGCGTACCGCGCCCCAGACACCCAAGCGCCCAAGCGCAACCTGAGGCCAGAGCGATATCGACGCGCCGAGTATCAACACAACGACTCCGATCCAAATCCAAGATACGAATGGGTTTCCATGCACCTGCAGCTGCGCTCGCTTGCTAGCCGGATCGGCCGACCCTAAGACGACGTAGAGGTCTGCTTTCAAGCCTCGAAGCAGGGCCACCTCCGTCGTGGTCATGCCTTCGCCACGCTGATAGATGAACTTGGCGGGGCTCAAGCGCGCAACTCGCTCGGAACCTCGGAAAACGTCGAGATCGGCGAAGAGCATGCGCTTGCTTGTGTCCGACTGTTCTTCGGGCGAACAACCATTGCCGCCAGGACACATGCGCGGTGCGACGTACGTTACGCGATAGCCGGCAGCATTGAAGGACTCGCCGGGCGCCACGCTTACCTCTTCGGTTGTTGACCAAACGGTACCGACGAACCCAAGGTACATGGCGGTGATGCCCATGTGGACGATATAGCCGCCGTACCGACGCCTATTTTTGGCCACGAGTTTGATCAACGATTCGAAGATATTTTCGGCTTCATTCTGACTCGCTGACGCCGCCCTGCGCGCCCGGACGCCGAAGTAGAATTCTTGGAGAACTACGGCTACGTTGAAAGCGGCCAAAATGATGGTTATCAGCGGTGCGGCTGACGACCCAAGCTGGAGCAGCGCGCCCATGGCTCCGGCCGCAGTAGTGTCTTTGCTCACGAAGGCGGGCATTCCGAATCTCTGCCCAAGAACTGCGTGCAAGACGCCCGCGATGGCTGCAGCCACGAGGGGAAAAACGAATGCACGGCGCATCGCTTTAGGGCTGGTCTTGCGCCAGCCAAACAGTGGCGCGAGCCCCATCAACATGAAAATGAGTAGGCCAATGGGCGCTGCCCAGCGATTGAAGAACGGCGGACCTACGACAATGGTCTCGTTGTACAACCACTCGCTGAGTTTTGGGAACAGCGTTGCGCCAGTGATGAAGACCATCAAGCCAAGCAGTGACCAGTTGTTGATGACGAATGCGGCTTCTCGGCTGAGCAATGCTTCGACCTCAGATTCGGCGCGCAGCAACGGCAGGCGCCACACGATGAGCCCCAGTGATACAGCCAAGACCAGGCCCATGAACCAAACGAAGAAGACCCCGATGTCACTCTGGGCAAAGCTATGCACACTGCTAATGAGCCCAGATCGCGTGAGAAACGTACCGAATATCGTCAGGAAGAACGTAAGGCAGATCAGGATCACATTCCAGACCTTGAACATATTGCGCCGTTCCTGGACCATCGTTGAGTGTAGGTAGGCGGTGGCGGTGAACCACGGCAGTGCGGCGGCGTTCTCAACCGGATCCCATGCCCAAAAGCCGCCCCAGCCGAGCTCTTCATACGCCCACACCATTCCAAGAACGTTGCCGATCGACAGGGCCACCCAAGCAAAGAGCATCCACTTGCGAACGCCGACAATCCACTCGTTGTCCAACCGACCGGTGATAAGCGCCGCGATCGCAAAAGCGAAGGGTATGGCGCACCCCACGAAACCTGTGTAGAGCATCGGCGGGTGTATGATCATCCAATAGCTTTGCAGCAGTGGATTGAGCCCTTCACCGTCGGAAACCGCCCCCACAACGTTGGTTTGGAAGGGGTTGGCGGCGAATAGCATCAACACGGAAAAGAACCCGGTAATGGCCATCAGCGTCGCGATTACGATCGGTTCTAGTTGCCGAAATCGACCGCGGATCCAAGTGACACAGGCCGCTGTATACAGCGCTAGCAAGGTGGACCACCACAATAGGGATCCATCCTGGCCACCCCAAAGCGCAGCGATCAGGTAGTCGGTCGTCATCGAGCGATCGCTGTAGTGCGACACGTAACGGATACGGAAGTCGTGGGTAACGAAGGCGTACGCCAGCACCATCACTCCGACGCCCACAAGTGCACACGTTGCGTACGCGCCGAGGCGCGCCGAGGCGAGGAACCGGTGACGACCGTTTGTTGCCGCAACGGCTTGCGAGAAGCTATAGGCCGCGGCGACCAGTACAGCGTATAGAACCAACGTCCCGAATTCGGGCAAAGACTGCCACATGGTGGCGGCAGTCTAGCTCACACTGGGCCGAACGTGCGGTGATTCGACGTCGGGGGCAATGGGCCGCGAGCACCCGGGTCATTCCGAATTGGAAATCGTTGTTCCGACGTCCTCGCCGAAGCAGGCACGTTGGATATTCCCGCGTTCTGCCTTGAATACGCGTACCAATAGATCATTGTCGCGGCAAAGTGCCACGGCCGTTGCGTCCATAACGGCAAGATGATCGTTCAAGAACCGGTCGTAACTGACATTGCGCAGCAACTTGGCGCTTGGGTGTCGAACCGGATCCTTGTCATAAATCCCATCGACTTTTGTTGCCTTGAAGATCGCATCGGCCCGGATCTCCATGGCACGAAGCGCAGCAGCGGTATCTGTGGAAAAATACGGATTGCCCGTGCCCGCAGCAAATACGACCACGTTGTTGCGGTCCAAGTGGCGGATGGCACGCCGTCGAATGTATGGCTCAGCAACTTGGCGGATCTCGATCGCTGTCATCACGCGTGTCGGGGCGCCGCAGCGCTCAAGCGCGTCTTGCAGCGCCAGCGCGTTGATGACGGTAGCGAGCATCCCCATGTAATCGCTTTGGGCCCGATCCATGCCTTGGCTTGCGCCCCGCAAGCCACGAAAGATGTTGCCGCCACCCACGACCACGGCGACCTGGATCCCGCTCTGTCGGACTTCGGCGAGTTCTTCGGCGGTGTCGCGCAAGGTCGCCGTGTCGATGGCTGAACCACTCTCGCGACTGCCCAAGGCCTCTCCGCTCAATTTGACTACGACGCGCTTGAACCGAAGGTCGTTGGTGTCTGTCACAGACTCGACGAAATAGTCGGTCGCGAGTCGGGATGCAAATATCTTTGGCGTATTTCGGCAGTTCGGCCCTTGCACCGTGTCGTTCCACGCTAACCCGGCGCCGTTGGTATCTCGCTTGGACCCGGGAACGGTGCTATTGCGGGTGCCGCGAACCCACCGATATCCTCATGAAGCTGACGATCGTTGACTATAATGGTGGCAATCTGCGTAGCGTACAGCGTGCATGCCATGCTGTCGGTATCGACTCCGACTTCACGCAAGATCCCGATGCCGTTCGAATTGCCGAGCGGCTTATCTTCCCTGGTGTTGGAAACGCTCAAACGGCAATGGAGACACTCATTCAGTTGGGGCTCGATGCTGCCTTGCGCGAAGCGTTGGCGCGCGGCACGCCGGTACTGGGGATCTGTGTTGGTGCGCAGTTGATTCTGGAGAGTTCGGAGGAAAGCCGCATCCCTTGCTTGGGGCTTCTACCTGGCAAGACCGAGCGCTTTCGATTGGTCGACCCCACCCTGAAGGTCCCGCATATCGGCTGGAACGAGGTGCGACTGACACAGCCACATGTGTTGCTTGACCCGTTACGCCCGGGTGACGAATTCTACTTCGTTCACTCCTACCACCCGAATCCAGCAGACAAGTCGACAACGTACGCCATCGCAGATTATGGCGGACCGTTTTGCTGTGCTCTCGGGAAAGACAACCTGTTTGCGACGCAGTTCCACCCTGAGAAAAGCGGACGGCTGGGGTTAGAACTGCTCAAGCGATTCAGTGTCTGGCACGGCTCTCCAACACGTTAAATCCACGGTGTGAAGACATGCTCAGCAAACGCGTTATCGCCTGCCTCGACGTTCGCAACGGCAAACTTGCCAAAAGTGTCAAATTTGTGGACACGAAGGACATTGGCGATCCGATCGAGAAGGCTGCCGCGTACTATGAACAAGGTTTGGACGAGCTTGTCTTTTACGACATTACTGCCTCGAGCGACGGTCGCTCGATCATGCTCGATGTCGTCGAGGCCGTCGCGTCCCGCATCTTCATTCCATTCTCGGTGGGTGGGGGGATCCGCAGCGTGGGCGATGCCACTCTGCTGCGTCTGGCCGGTGCGGAGAAGATCAATGTCAATTCGGCGGCTGTGCAGAACCCGCAGATAATACGCGAGATCGCCGAAGCCATTGGGGCCCAAAGTACGGTCCTTAGCATGGATGTGCTGCGTACCAACCCCACACCGTCGACGCCGAGTGGCTACGAAATCGTCATCCATGGTGGTCGGACTCGTACTGGGCTCGATGCAATCGAATGGGCAAAGAAGGGTGTCGAGCTCGGTGCCGGCGAGCTCGTGGTCAATTCAATTGATGCGGACGGCACTTGCGAGGGATACGAAATCAATCTGACTCGCAGCGTGGCCGAAGCGGTTCCCGTGCCCGTGATCGCGTCAGGTGGGGCAGGCACTCCGGACCACCTCTACGACGTTTTGACTCGTGGCAAGGCCGATGCGGCCCTGGTTGCGTCGATGGTTCATTACGGCAGGTACACTGTTTCTGACCTGAAGCAGCACCTGCACTCTCGCGGCGTAAAGATTCGACAAAATCACTGATTTGGTCAGGTTCACGGGCTGCATCGGCCAGCGTCGCTGGTCGCGAATACCTGGACGGATGAAGCAGGGTTGCCCGTTGGGGCATGGACTCTACGATTCCGGATTGGTCGAGGAATCTCCATTTGCGGTAGGTTTGACGCCAGCCGTGAGCGAGTTTGAGCCCAACAATTTCGCTGATTGGGGGGCCTCTGCGTTTTGGGTGGGCCGCTCCACGCACCACGGAACACTGGCGTGCGCAACCGGTAGTTCGTCGGCACAAGGCATAATAGGAGGTTTCGAAATGCGTTTCAGTTCACCATCCAACACGACCGTGCTCGCTGGTCTCGGCGCGGCGGCATTGGCGTCAGCGTTTCTTTTTGCTTGCGGTAGCGACGAGACCAATCCCGCTGATGGCGGCACCGGCACCGGCGGAACAGCCACCGGCACTGGCGGTTCAGCGACAGCGAATCGAGGTGGCGCAGCTACGGCAACGGGCGGTGCAGCCACGGCGACCCAGGGCGGCGCAGCTACGGCAACAGGCGGCGCAGCCACGGCAAATGGCGGTCGTCAGTTTGGTCAGGGCGGCGCGGCAACGGGCGGTGTAGCCACAGCAAACGGCGGCCGTCAGGTTGGTCAGGGCGGCGCGGCAACAGGCGGCGCAGCCACGGCAAATGGTGGTCGTCAGTTTGGTCAGGGCGGCGCAGCGACCGCGGGCGCAGCCACGGCAAATGGTGGTCGTCAGTTTGGTCAGGCGGGTACAGCCACGGGAAACGGTGGTCGTCAGTTCGGTCAGGCGGGCACAGCCACGGGAAATGGCGGTCGTCAGTTTGGTCAGGGCGGCAGCGGAACCTCAGGCAGCGGTACGACAACAGCTGCCGGAACTGGCGCGGTTGCACCTTGCATGGGCGGTGGCATCGCCACCGGCCAGACCTGTACGGCCGGAACTGCGAGCTGCACTCGAAACCAGGGCGGCAATAGTGTCACTTGCAGTTGCGGGCCCGACACTGCCGGCACCGGCGATGTCTGGACTTGCGGATGAAAGTAGTCGAGCGGCGGCCAGTGAGCGCCCTCGTTTGACGTGACGCAGTCACAGTGGATTCATCGGGCCCCGGTGGGCAGCGTAGGCTGCCATCCGGGCTCGATGAGTTTTGTGCGGGTGACTTCGGTTGAAGTGGCTGGAGCTGACCAGTGCGGCTCGCACTACACATTGCAGAATCCGGCCCCGGGTTCCAGTGTTTTCTGGTACAACGCCGGCCACCATGATCGCCGACGAGCAGAAGCGCGCCCACCCGTTGCTTTGGGTTCCCAGCCTCTATTTCGCCATGGGTACCCCGATGATTGCCGTCTCGGTGGTGGCCGCGATCATGTACAAAAACCTCGGTCTGACTAATGCCGAGGTGGCGGCCTACACCGGGCTGATGAATCTGCCCTGGGTGCTCAAGCCGCTGTGGGCGCCGTTTCTTGAACTCTATCGCAACAAGCGGTTCTTCGTGCTCGCGATGGAGCTCGTGATGGTGGTCACGTTCACGTTGGCGGCCTTGGCATTGAACCTTCCGTCCTTCGTGCCGTTGACGATCGTTTTGTTTTGGGCCTCTGGGTTTGCTTCGGCGACGCAAGACATCGCCGGAGACGGCGTGTACATCACGTCCACCAGCGAGAAGGAACAGGGCATTTACATGGGGATCCAGGGCATGTTCTGGAACCTCGGGCGTGTGCTCGTGTCGGGCGCGTTGGTGAGCCTAACCGATGTACTTTATCGCTGGGCAGCCAACGGAGCCCCGGCGCCTGTGCATGGCCCCGATCCCGCGTGGCGCACGGCGTGGATGCTCGTCATGGCCTTAATAGCGGTCATGCTACTTTTGGCCTTCGCGTGGCACTGGTTCAAACTCCCGCCTGGGGCACGCGCGCCTGAAGCGCCGACAAACGTAAAGGAAGCGCTGGCGACAACGCTCGACACGTGGGTGTCGTTCTTCCAGAAACCGCGCATTTGGATGATGATTGCAGTGGTCTTCTTCTACCGATTTGGCGAAGGCTTTATCGAGAAGATTGGTCCATTGTTCTTACTCGATCAGCGTTCGATCGGTGGGTTAGGCTTGACCAACATGGCGCTCGGCAACATCAATGGCACCTTCGGTACGGTCGCTTACATCTCCGGCACGTTGCTGGGTGGTGTCATGGCGTCCAAATGGTCGCTCAAACACACCTTCTTACTGCTCGCGTTTGGGCTTAATGTTCCGCACATCACCTACTTCTATTTGAGTCAATCGCTGCCGACCGACATATCGTTGATTACCGCGATCGTGTTGATCGAGAAGTTCGGCTACGGATTCGGCACAGTCGGGATGATGCTTTACATCATGCAGGAGATGTCGCCGGGCAAGTACCGCACGGCGCACTACGCCTTTGGCACCGGCATCATGGCACTGACGATGACGGTTACCGGAACCATCAGCGGCATGGTCCAGGAAATCTTCGGGTACCAGCATTTCTTCGTTTTCGTGCTGGTGGCGTCGATTCCACCGATCGTTATGGCCTGGGTTGCCCCCTTCGAGAACCATCGGAATGGGTCAAGTTCGGGCGCGACCGCTGCGGTGGCTCACTAGGCGCAGTCCACAAAAAGAATTCGAGGATCCTAAATGGATCCCCGAATTCCGCTCAGCAAGGTCGGGGTCTGCCGATCCAGCAACTAGTCGCACTTGATGAATGCGACGTCGTCGACGCAGATGTCGAAATTCTTGTTCTTTTCGAGGACCTGAAACTGAATCGAGTAGATCTTGGTCTTGTCGATCGAGGGTGGTCGAGGGGCGCCCCAACCAGACATCTGCTTCATCTCGGAGAATGGGATGAAGAACTGTTGCCACTCTTCGGTCATTACGAGGTCAGCACCAAAGTCGTTGAAGCACTTGTCCGTGCACACGCCGCCGGCAGGTTGAGTGGCGACATCCGGGACCTTCAAGCGCAGCCGCTGGGTCGAATCCGAGCCACGGCGCACACGAAACGCAATGCCATCGAACTTCGACAGGTCGGCTTGGCCTTCCGGATCGGTGAGGTTGAATCCTAGGCCGGCATAGGCAATGGCAGCCAACGCAGTCGTTCCCTTGATGCAAGCCGCATACGCCGAACCCTGGGCACCGCCAGGCGTTTGCGCGAAGGTGGCACCCAATTCGGGAGTCACTTTGGTGCCATTGGTGTCCGCAAAGCTGTAAATGTAACCGTTGCGGCCATCCTTGACCGTCACCTGATTATTGTTGTCTTCACCGTCGTCAACGACTTCCGTGGCGCTGCACTTGTGGTCACCAAGCGTAAAGACGCCGGGACCACCACTGACCATGGCGCGATTCTGCGGGAGCTGGGCGACTGTGCCCGGCTTCTTTGCCGCCGCTGATTGGGCCTGCGAACCACCGCAGCCGAACGCGAAAGCAAGACTACCCAAAAGACCGATTGCGATGACTTTAACCGAGCGCTTCATCCGATGTTGCTCCTTCGCGGAACCGCGTGCAGCCCGTCCAAGGCGGGCGACGCGCGAGTTCTGCCTGGCGTGGCATCCCACGGCTTTTCACGATACGGGGCGGCTGTCAATCGCGACACACCAACACCCAGCTTGGCCGATCCAAACCAGGCGGACTGTCACGGCAAATGGCGTGCAAACGCAGCCAATTCCGTATCTAGACGGGAACGTCACTCAGGCTGGCCAACCACGCCTGGGCCGGTATCGACGCAGGCCCAAACTGAGGCCTAGGATGACGAAGAGCCCAGCAATTCCCGCACAATTCTGCCGCACTACCCGGCACCCGCAACCGGAGTCAGCCGGCGCGAAGAGCGGGTTGGCGGCCGCGCCGCCGATGCCCGGACTCACAGTCGCTGTCGAACCAGTACCTACCGGTCCGATGACGAGCCCACCGGACCCGGAGTTCGACCCCCCAGCGGCGGCGGGCGGAGGCGCGGCGCAGGTGCCATTGGTGCAGCTGGCGCCACCAGGGCATTTGGCGCCGGTGCATGGATCCACGCAGTTGCCACCCATGCACACCTTGCCTGCGTTGCAAATCACGCTTCCACAGCCGGGTTCGAGGCACTTGCCGCTGGCGACATCGCACACCTTGGTGCCATTGCAAGGGACACAGCTGCAGGATCCGACGCAGGCCCCGTCTTGGCACACGCTGTCGAGGCCGCAGACCTTGCCAGTGCAGAGATCCTTGCACGTCCCGTCGACGCAGGTTTGCCCAATCGGGCACGAAATATCCGTGCACGGGCTCGTGCATATCCCGTTGCGGCAGGCCAGGCCGGCGGCGCACACCACATTGACGCATGCGGCTTCGATGCAGTACCCATCGCCACCGCAAACCAGTGGGCTGGGGCACTTGAACTCGGTCGAACCGCAGGGATACACGCATGAGCCGCGCTTGCAGATCTGGTCGGCAACGCAGAGGTCGCCGTCGTCGACTTTGCCGTTGCAGTCGTTGTCGATATCGTCGCAAACCTCGGCGCGCGGCGTGTAGATAGGCTCACAGGTGGGCGCCCCGCCGTCGAGCGCGCATTGCGAGACTCCCTTGCCGCACAACCCGACCCCACCGGTGTTGCACTCGAGCCCCCCGCCCGCACAGCTGATGCCGACAAGCTTGAACACCTTGTCGTTGAAGTCGCCGTCGTTGTTCCAGTCTCCTTTGCTGGTGCCGTAGATCGGCCAGTCCTCGAAGGCAATGTAGTAGGTGTCGGAGCGTTGCGTTGACTTATATGCCAGTGCAGCGATCCAATGCCCTGGTGGGCTGCAGTCCGCGCAAATGGTGTTGCGTTGATACTCGGAGAAATAGGGCAGAATGAGCTTGAGGGTGCCGTCTGGGTTCGTGACAGTGCTGCCGTCGTAGCGCGTCAGCGCAAACCCGATGTATCCACCGGTGTATTTCGGGTGGTTGCGAATGTCGGCTGCTTCGAAAGTTCCGGAGGTGGAAGTCGTTGGATCGAGAATTGGGAAATAGTCGATGTTGTACTGGCTCGGAACCCAGGTTGGATTGGCCTCGTTGACATTGTACCAAGCAATTCCGCAGGGTGCGTTCGACTGGCTCAACACGAGCGTCGCATCGAAGCTGCAAAGCGGCGAGAACTTGCCTGGCTCGCTGCGCGCCGACGCAACCGCATCGATTCCAGGTTCGCCATTGGCATTGAAGTAGTCTTGGATTGATGTCTCGTTGTAGTTGCCTTCCTTGGTCGGCTTGAGGATGGGAACGACGTCCCCATTCGGCTCTTTCACCGTGGCACCGGCCATCTGCGTGATCGCGCCGCCCATACCCAACAACATCAAACCGGACCAAAGCTTCACTTGCTGGTTCATCGTGGTTGCTCGAAACGTCTTGAGCCAATGCCGCAGACCTCGTGGCGGCAAGTAGTCTACCGTGCACGTCGCCAGCGGCACGTCGATGGGCTTCACCCGTCACCACCTGGGGCACTATTGATACAGAAAGGCCTTCACTTTGGTGCGCCGGACGCCAACAACGCAGAATTCCAACCGCGCCCCGCAGGTTGAAAGCGTCGCCTTTGTTGGGGAAAACGCTAGTACGACTGGCGGCGAAGCGCTTTGGGGCCAAGGCGACCTGGAAGCGTTTGCCTGAAATCCAGGGAAGACCTAGAAATTGGCGGTCACGGATTCGCTACGACTTGGCATCGCCCCGCAACACAGAGCGCACGAAGCGACGTCGGCAGCAAGACGGCGCACTTGCCACACGTCACGTTCGTATCGCAGAAGGCTGCCTGCGTTGCCGGGTCCTGATTGACCGCCACCCAAATGCCTGTTCCGTCGCAGCGCTCGCAACACCCGAGACCCGAGCGCAAACGGCAGTCGCTGTCAGCCGCACAAGTTGCCGCGCCGGTTTCGCGTATGTCGTACACCAGGCATCGGTGATCGACGCACTGCACGCCAAAGTTAGCGTAATTCGCTAAGCCTTCATAGGGCGGGCAAGCCCCACAGGCAACGCCGAGGCAATTCGGCATGGCCGCATATTCCGTCGTCATGGCCTTGAAGTCGCTCAAAATCGTTGGTTCACAGGTACCGCAGCAACCCGTGCTGCCAATCGCGCAATCGCTTGCGTAGTTGCAGCGATCGAGCCCCGTGGGATCGCAGGCGGTCACGCAGTCCATGAGCGTCGAAAATCGGTTCTCGTTGCCGCCGCAGCCCCCAAAAACAAAGCTTTGGCATCGTCCGAGGGTTGCGTCAAAATAGTAGCGTTGCATGTATGCGTCGCAGTTACCCGAGCTCACCGGGAGTTTGCAGGTGCTGTTGGTGATGACAACGCCACCGCTTGCAGAGCTGCCGCCGGTGCCAGGTGTGCCACCGGACCCCGCCGAGGTGGGTGAACTCGCGACATTGCCGCCACAGGCCAAGCCAAGTTGTGCACAGGCCACCAACCGGCAGGAGTAGCGAAACCACCTGATAATGTGGGAAGAATCGAGCGACATGCCGGTGACACTAGCATGCCGCGTGCCGCTCGTGTCAGTCTGCGCCAAGCCACAGTTGGGTGAACCGTGCTTCGTCGATGACCTCGACACCGAACTTCTGAGCATTATCCCGCTTTGATTGACCCACCTTTTCGCCTGCGACAAGGTACGTAGTTCCCTTTTTCACCTTGTCGTGCACGATGCCACCGGCACCGAGGATATCAGCATGCACGTCCTCACGCCGGCGCGAGAGTACACCTGTCACGCAGAACGATTTACCTGACAACGTTCCGGTCGTCGGAGTGTTTGCCTTGGGTTGCGCGGTCGAAACATTGCGGTCTCGCAGCTTCTTAAGCACGGCACGCTGATTCGGATCACCAAGAGCGTCCCAGACGCTATCGATCATCTTCGGACCAAAACCGCTGACTGCCGAAAGCTCCGATCGGGCCTCAGCTTCCGACCAATCCAACAGTTTTTGTAGGGTTCCCGCAACTTCGGCAAGTTGGCGAGCCGCCACCTGTCCGATGAGGTCAATTCCAAAACCGGTGATCAGTCGCTCAAGCGGTTGGGCTTTTGACGTGGCGATCGCGTCGAGCAGATTCTTCGCGCTCTTTTTGCCCATGCGCGGCAGGCTTGCCACCGTCGCCGTGTCCAGGGCATAGAGATCCGCGACGTCGTTCACGAGCTGCGTGTCGACCAAGGCTTCGACGATTGCCTCCCCCAACCCATCGATGTCCATGGCGAAACGGCGCGCAAAATGCACGATCGACTGCTTGACCGCCGCTGGACAGTGCGGGTTTGGGCAGCGCAATGCGACCTCATCCCCACGTCGCACGACTGTAGTTTCACAACTTGGGCAATGCGTCGGCATTTGGAATTTGCGCGCATCCGCGGGACGGGCCGAGGGATCTACGGAGACCACCTGGGGGATAATTTCGCCAGCTTTCTCGATCGTGACGAGATCACCGATGCGCACGTTGAGTTGCTCGATAATCTGCTCATTGTGGAGGGAGGCCCGCGCCACCACCGTGCCCGCGAGCTGCACAGGTTCGAGTTGGGCCACCGGGGTCAAAGCGCCAGTGCGGCCAACCTGAATTACGATGTCGAGCAGGCGCGTTTGGGCCTGTTCGGCCGCAAACTTGTAGGCGACAGCCCAGCGCGGAAACTTTGCAGTGCGTCCGAGTTGAGCCTGTTGCGCGAGGTCGTCGACCTTGATGACCGCTCCATCGATATCGAAGGGCAGAGTGCCGCGGATGGCCTCCAGTTCGCCGAGGGCGGCGTAAATCGACTCAATGTCGTTGCAGACACGCTGGCGTCGATGCACCGGCAGACCCAATTGCCCAAGCCAGTCGAGCGCTGAGGAGTGACGTGGTGCTACCCGCTCACCTTCGAGCAACTGCCAGAGAAAGACGCGTAGACGACGCTTGTCGACCTCGCGCGGATCGAGCAGCCGCAGGCTGCCGCTCGCTGCGTTGCGCGGGTTGGCAAAGGGTTGCTCACCGGCGGCAATTCGTTGCGCGTTGACGGCTTCGAGATCCTTGCGAAAGATGACGACCTCGCCACGTAGGGTCAAGGTTTCGGGCCTCGGGAGCACGAGGGGTAGCCCGCGCAAAGTGCGCAGATTTTCTGTGATTTCTTCGCCGTGGACGCCATCGCCTCGCGTCGACGCTTGGATGAATCGACCGGCATCGTAAATGAGTTCGACGCTCGCGCCATCGAGTTTTGGCTCGACGCAGAAGGTTACTTCGGCGCCGCTCGGGAGTCCGGCGTGAACCCGTCGCACGAATTCGGCAAGTTCGCCCGCGTCGTAAGTGTTGTCGAGTGAGATCATAGGCACCGCATGAGGTACCGTCTGCAGCTCGTTGCGCGGCTGACCGCCAACCCGCATGGTAGGCGAATCGGGCGAGCGCAATCGCACGTCAGCCGCTTCGAGGTCCACGAGTTCCCGGTAGAGCCGGTCATATTCCCGATCAGAGATGATCGGATCGTCGAGGACGTAGTACCGGTGGTCGTGTTCGCGAATTTCGCGCACGAGCGCGGCGTGTCGGTCCTTGGGTGTTGAGCTGGTCATTGGTGTACTGCCCATCGAACGCGCGGGTCCGTGAGGATAGGTCTAGGCCAGCCACGGGCATTGGGCTAGTTGCGTCGCTTAGCTGCATTTTGCAGGCGCCAAGAGTTGAACACTTGGCCGATCTTGAACGGGTTTGTGGCCATGCGCCGCCTCGCCAATGCGCTATGGTCGGGCCACGGCCGGGGTCATCGCTCCGGTTCGGTCCTGAGATGTCGTTTCAAGTTCCCGAGAGCGAGCCGCCGTCGAGCGAGGAGGCCCCAGAGAGCAGCCTGCGCCCGACGCCACGCACGCAGGGTCCGTGGCCGTGGCGGGTAGGCGGGATCCTCGCGATGTTGCGGCCGCACCAGTGGGTCAAGAACGTGTTCGTTCTGGCGCCCGTGGTCTTCGCCAAGGAGATCTTCGAGACCGATCTGCTCCTCCGAGCGGCGAGCGCATTTGGCCTATTCTGCCTGATTGCTGGCTCGGTATATGCTTTAAATGATCTTGGTGATGTCGAGGCCGACCGTCTCCATCCGGTAAAGCGCTTCCGACCAATTGCCTCAGGTCGCGTTCCAACACCGTGGGTGCCGCCGGTCATTGCGACGTTGGTTATTGGGACACTCGCGGCAGCCGCATTGATCGAACTTTGGTTTGCCGGCGTCCTTCTGGCCTATTTCGTTCAGAATGTCGCCTACACGAAGAAGCTCAAGCACGTCGCCTATGTCGACGTTGGCTGCATCTCGCTCGGGTTCGTGTTGCGCGTGCTGGCGGGCGGTTTCGCCACCGGCATCACGATTTCTTCGTACCTGCTGGTTTGCACAGCGCTTTTGGCGTTGTTTCTCGGGTTTGGTAAGCGCCGGCACGAGTTTTCGGCTGCAAGACGCAGTGGTCGCCAGCGCATTGCGCTCGAGTCCTATCGCGCGGGCGGGCTCGACCTAGCATTGACGCTCACAGCGCTGGCGACCGTCGGAACGTACCTCGCCTACACGCTCGATCGGCACACCCGAGCGTTCTTTCATACTGATTGGCTTTGGACGAGCACGCTCTTCGTCGTCTTAGGTGTGTGGAGGTTTCTGTTCTTGGTGCGCTCACGACCCAAGGCCGAAAGCCCGACTCAAGAGATGCTTCGCGATGGACCTTTCGTGGCCATCATGATGGGTTGGGTCATCATCATGATTTGGGTCATCTACCAGCTCAAGCCTGCAGGGTAGCGCGTGACCCCTACGCAAATCGGTGCAGTCTCCGTTGGCTCGCTTTGTCGAGCTTTTGGGCGTTAGGTACGATGAATCGCGTTCCGCCTTGATCGACGACGACGTAACGCCCGTTGCCGAGAGCACGGACCTGTTCCTCGTCTTCGAGGGAGAATTTGGCCTGGCCGCGATCGGTGGTTACCTGCCATTCGGAATGGGTCGTCCGCACCTCGACGTGGTCGATACTTTGGACGACCGGGCGAAACTCACGGCGCTCGAGATCCGCTTGGATCAACGTGCGCAACTCGGGTGAAACGGTTCTGATGTCGTCGATGCAGGCGATCTCGTGGCCACGCTCGTCGACCAGGCAAAGCGCTCGTTCTGGTGCGGTGAGCGGAAAGGCGCGCACCGGTGTCACGGGCATGACGCAGCCACTTGGTGCATGCCACGCGGTCAGGCGTCCTTCGGAGGTGGCCTGCAGGCTGAGTTCCTCAATAGGCAGCAGCAGATTCACTGCGTCATCGCCGGGTGCTTCAGGTTCGAATGCGCCTTCGATCGGCACTGCGCCGGGTTGTTGTTGGACGCGCACGAGGTCGGCGTAGGCGCCGCCCAGGGCCAAAAGCTCTGTCGGGGTACCCATTTCGACGATGCGCCCGCGATGCAGGACTACGATGCGGTCGGCACGCTCAAGCGTGCTCAAACGATGGGCAATTGCGATCGTGGTGCGTCCCTGAACGAGTCGATCGATGGCGCGTTGAATCTCGCGTTCAGTGCGCACGTCGATGGACGAAGTTGCTTCGTCCAAAACCAAAATCTTCGGATCGACCAAGATCGCGCGGGCGATAGACACGCGCTGACGTTCACCACCCGACAATGATTGACCGCGTTCTCCAGCCAAGGAATCGTAGCCGTCCGACAGGCGCAGCAAGAACTCGTGGGCGCGTGCTGCTCTGGCGGCTTCGAGAATTTTAGTTAGGTCTGCATCCGGGCGACCGTAGGCAATGTTGTCCGCGATCGAACCGAAGAACAGGTAGGGGTCCTGCAGTACCACGCCCAAATGACTACGATAATCGGCAAGGCTCACGTCCCTCAGATCCACGCCGTCGACCAGGATTTGTCCTTCCGATGCGTCGTAGAAACGGCAAACCAGATTGGCGAGAGTGCTCTTGCCAGAACCGGTGGCCCCGACGATTCCGACCATCTCGCCGGGGTTGATGGTCAAATTCACGTGGTCAAGTACGAGGCGCGTTGCATAGCGAAAACTGACGTCACATAAGGCAAGTTCGCCCTGCACTTGGGGCAATGGCTTGGGCGACTCGGGTTCGGCCACACTCGGCTTGCGGTCGAGGATTTCGAACAGTCGCTGGGCACTGGCCGCGGCGCGCTGCGTGGAGGCCAACATGCGGCTCATTGTTTCGAGTCGCGCGTAGAACCGGCTAATATAAGCCACGAACGCCGTCAGCACGCCAACTGTGACGCGGTGCGAGAACACTTGGTACGAGCCGACGGCCCACACCACGAGCAACCCGAGTTGATTAAGCAGGGCCACCATCGGCCAGAAAAATGTCCAGAGCGCATTGATCCGATCGTTGACGTCGAGGATGCGGCGATTTACCCCGGTGAAACGTTGCACCTCGCGAGCTTCTTGCGAGAACGCCTTGACCACGCGGATCCCGCTGATCGAATCGGTGAGTAAGCTCGTCATCGCTGACCAGGCGCGACCGGTGCGCAGAAAGCCGCTGTTCAGTCGGCCCCGGACGCGCAGAATCAGAATTGCGATCGGCGGGAACGACAGTCCAGTGGCGATTGCCAATCCGGGGTCGAGCACGAACAGGATGACGACAGTGCCAACGATCATCAGCACGTCAGTGATGAAGTCAACGAGCGTATCCGAGAAGAACGAGCAGAGCCGCTCGGTGTCGGTACTGATGCGCGTGATTAGGTCGCCGGTGCGTTTGCCGCCGAAATAGTTGAGCGAAAGCCGATGCAAGTGCGAAAACGTTCGATTGCGCAAGTCGGCTGTGACCCGTTCGGCGACCCGCGACAGTACCCACCCCTGCGCCCAGGCAAGCAACCAGCCCAAAATCGCCGATCCGAGCAGCAGGCCTAAGTAGTAGGCGACCTTGCTCATGGCTTGCGTTGCCGTTCCCGCGAACACCTTCGTTTGATAGGGAATGAGTACTTCGTCGACTAACGGCATGGTTAGGTAGGGCGGCACTAGGCCCACAGCCGTTGCCATGATCGTCAAGGCGAACCCGGCGAGCACCGCGTAGATCCGCGCGTGCGCAAATGCGAGCAGGCGCCAGAACGGTGCAATCGTCGAGGAAATACTTGCCTGTGGCACAGCGAGATCGTCTTGGATTTCGCTCAGCCCGTACGGTGCGTCTCGAAGTGCCTCGAAGGTCTCAACGAAGGTGCGCGCTGTCTTGCCGAGGCCGACCGTGAACCGGAAAGTATCGAGGCCGCCATCGGTGTAGCGAATCGAGAGCGAACACAGTGACGGGTGTTCTTCTTCTCGCATCGAATCGATTTCGCTGAGCAACCGGTCGACAACGGGCATTGGGTCGGCAGCGCAGATTGCCCGGAGCCGGGTTGAGGTGAGCGTCAACGTCGTCTGGCAAAACTGCAAATCCGCCGACAAATCGACATTCAGTTGCGCACGCGGGACTTCCGGGTCGCCGGTTCCATCGGTCAGCAAGGGCTCTGCCGACTTGGTGAAATCGAGTTCATCTGACATTGCGGTTCACGACGGTGCTGTTAGCGCTCTGAGCGCGCGGGGCGACCCTCGACGGCGAAGAACCAAAAATTCGCCACGAATAGCTCGTTTTCGCGATGGCGCAACCGGTCATTGGCCAAGCGGCCACCCGGAGACTGCTCGGGAAAACGAGCCCGTATGCTGTGCGCAAGTGGCTATTTGGTGTCATGATGGCGCCCGCCGAACCGCCCTCTGTCGCCCGTTGCCACGCGGTACCTGGGTGACGTCCCACGGCTTTCGGGACTTGCATGGACATTCAACAAATCCTCGTGCTCCGAGGACCGAACGTTTGGGCAAACTTCCCGGTGATGGAGGTTTGGGTTCACCTTTCCAAAGAGCTCGACGTTCCGTCCAATACATTCCCAGGGTTCAACGATCGGTTGATGGGCTGGCTGCCATCGATGATCGAGCACCGATGCGGGATAGGCGAACGTGGGGGTTTTTTTCAGCGCCTACGGACCGGAACGTACCTGGGTCACATTCTTGAGCACACTTCGCTCGAGATCCAGTCGATGGTTGGCCCGGTTGTTGGTTTTGGTCGCGCGCGCGAGTCGATTATTCCTGGGCTTTACCGCGTCGCGATCGAGTACGCCGACGAGAAGTTGGGGTTGGCTTGCGTCGAGACTGCTATTGCGACGCTGAATGCGGCTCGTCTCGACACGCCGTTCTCGATGGAGGCCGAGCTCGCCAAACTGCGTGCCTACGCCGAACAGGTGTGTCTCGGTCCGAGCACGCACGCGATCGTTTCGGCGGCCAAGGCACGTAATATTCCATCGATTCGGCTCAATGAGGGCAATCTCGTTCAGTTGGGTTATGCCAGCGCGCAGCACCGCATCTGGACCGCCGAAAGCGAGCGCACCAGCGCCATTGCCGAGTCCATCGCGCAAGACAAGCAAGTGACGCGCAGTATGCTACGCGGCGTGGGCGTCCCAGTTCCGGATGGGCGAGCCGTTGCGACCGCGCAAGAGGCTTGGGAAGCGACCAAGGATTTGGGTTTGCCCGTCGTGGTCAAGCCTCGCGAGGGCAACTACGGTCGTGGCGTGTCGATTGGCCTGACCAGTCGCGAAGCCGTGCTCAAGGCATTCGACGTAGCCAACGCTGAACGAGATGGCGTTTTGGTCGAACAATGCATCAAGGGACTTCATCATCGTGTGCTTGTGGTCGGCAATCGGGTGATTGCGGCGGCAAGGGGTGAACCGGATCAGGTGATTGGCGACGGCGTTCACAGCGTGGCGGAGCTCGTCGACCGTACCAATGCCAAGCCCGAGCGCGGGGATCCCCAAACCCACCCATTGAGTCGACTCGAACTCGATGCAATTGCGCTTGAGTTGCTGGCACAGCATGGCTATACGCCCGAGAGCGTTCCATCAGCGGGTGCCGTCGTCATTCTTCACTACAATGGCGATCCGACCGAAGACGTTACCCATCTCTTGCACCCTTCGACTGCGTTGACGGCCGTGCTCGCCGCCAAGACGGTGGGCCTCGATATTGCGGGGCTCGACATTGTGGCGGAGGATATCTCGCGTTCGCTTGAGGAGCAGCAGGGAGCCATACTGGAGGTCAACTCAAGTCCCGGCTTGTTGATGCATCTTCGTCCTCTCTCTGGTCAGCCGCAGCCGGTGGGCCAGGCGATCATCGAAGAGATATTTGGGCCCAGCCAGAAGGGACGGGTGCCGATTGTTGCCGTGAGCGGCACTAATGGCAAATCTTCCACCATTGCGTTACTCGAAGCCTGTCTCGAGGGACTCTCCGACGCAAAGGGCGTAGGTGTCGCCTGTTCCGAAGGATTATTCGTTGCAGGCCGCGCCCTCTGCAGCGATGACGCCACCGATTACGACAGCATCGAGCGCCTTCTGGTCAATCCAGGCGTCGACGTGATCTTGGCCGAAATGAACCCGCGCACAGTGCTTACCGGGGGCATCGCGTTCGATCAGTGCGACGTGGCCATCGTGACTAATGTCGGGTCTTCCGATCACCTAGGCTACTACGCGATGGACCGCGATAGGATGGTGCTCGTCGAGCGGTGTGGAGTCGACATGGTGCTGCCGACCGGCACGGCCGTGCTCAATGCCGATGATCCCACTGTTTTGGAGATGGCTCCTAAGTGCAAGGGTCAGATTCTGCTTTGCGCGAAGGACCACGCGGCGCCAGAACTGGTGGTGCACCGTGCCGAAGGGGGACGTACCGTGGCAATGCGCGGTGGTCGCATAGTGTTTTCGGTTGGCGACACGCCCGTCCACGAGGCCAAGTGGGAGCATGCGCAAGCGCTTTTCAACCAAGAAAACCAGCTTGCGGCGTTGGGCGCTGCCTGGGCGCTCGGATTGAATCCAGCACAGGCCGTCGAGCGGCTAGGCCGCGTTGTGGCCAGTCCCCGTGCCCAGCGTCTGCGGTGGGTCGATCACGATGGTCGCATGTTGGCGCTCAGTACTTGTCGCAATCTGTCCGCATTGGAGGCGGTGTTGGGCGCTGTGACGAGCAAGGCTCCTTCTCATCGGGTGGCCATATGCTCGCAGATCGCTTCGGATTGTCGTGTCGAGGATGCACAAGCCCAGGGCCGACTGTTGGGTGCCGCTTTCGATCGCGTCGAGATTGTTGTCAGCTCAAACGGCGTAGGACTGTCGTTGCCTCAGAATCAGGCAGCTGACGCACCTCCGGCGGAGCACGTGGCTGCCTTGCGACTAGCCTTCGCCGACGGCGTTTCAGCTGCCAATCGCGCGACGTTCGTTGAAAGTGGCGGGCCGTTGTCGGCTCGAATGCGTTCTGTACTGGGCGGCTTGAGCCACGAGGACCTCCTTTTTGTTCAGGTAGGCAATCTGAAGTCGATGATGGCATTGGCGAACGGTGAGGAAGATACTCGGACGCAAAGCGGTACTTCGACCGTGACCGATGCGGCCAATTTGACCAGGCCGCTGGCCGAAACGTGATGGAAGCTATGAAGCTCTTGTCGGTTCGCTCGCTAAGGGGCCCCAATCTTTGGTCCGATGCAACGGCGGTTCAGGCTGATGTCTCCGTCGGACCCGCTCAGCTCGATGTACTGGTAGGTCGGGCTCGAGCCGTTTGCTCCGCCACGACGGCGGTGGGTAGCGGCTCCCTAGCCGTTCAAGCGGCTCAGGTTCTTGGGGAACTCGCCTGTCAGTTGCAGGTGGAGGCCGGCAATCAGGAGTCGGGGACCCAGATCCAGGTCATTCGCGTGGTCGCGCTGGCCACGAAGACTGAAGCCCGACTGGTGGTGAGCTATCAAGAGGAGGCGGTTGGTCGCCGATCGCTCGAAATGGCGCTAGCCATGATGACTGCGAGTGACCAGGCCATGCCCTGGCAGGATGCGGTCAGCGAACTGCGAAGCCTTGCTCAGCGCGAGCGACTGGGACCGAGCACCGGGGCGATCGTCGCCGCCGTACTGGCTCGCGGGATCCCGGTTCGGCGCGTCACCGACGGCAGCTTGGTGCAACTTGGTCAAGGTGCACGCCAGCGCCACATTTGGGCGGCCGAGACCGATCGCACGAGTGCAGTCGCTGAATCGATTGCGCAAAACAAGGACTTGACCAAATCATTGCTGGAGAAGGTGGGGGTACCCGTTCCCAAGGGCCGGGTACCGCGCACTGCCGAAGAAGCTTGGGAAGTTGCGCAGGGCATTGGTGGACCGGTGGTCGTCAAGCCGCTCAAGGGCAACCAGGGCAAATGCGTCTCGGTGGGCCTCACGACACGTGAAGAAGTCCTTGCCGCCTTCGAGCACGCCCGCATGGGTGGTCGCAGCGAAGTACTTGTCGAACGCCAAATCTTCGGCGACGACTATCGACTCCTGGTGATTGGCGGCAAGCTCGTTGCAGCAGCCCGGCGCGAGGTGCCGCGAGTCGTTGGTGACGGTGTGGCTACGATTTGTCAGCTCGTTGCGAAGGAAAATGAGGATCCGCGTCGGGGCGACGATCACTCGACGTCCCTGAGCAAGCTTGTCCTCGACGATATCGCGAGCGAAGTGCTTGTGTCTCAGGGGTTCGACTTCGATTCGGTTCCTGTCGTGGGCCAAGCGGTTATTTTGCGTCGAAATGCCAACCTCAGCACCGGCGGCACCGCCGTCGACGTGACCGACCTTGTACATCCAGACGTTGCTGCGCGCGCCATCGAGGCGGCCAGAATGATTGGCCTCGACATTGCTGGCATCGATCTTGTGGCCACCCGCGTTGATCGGTCACTCGACGAAACCGGCGGTGCCTTCGTCGAGGTCAATGCGGCCCCGGGTTTGCGCATGCACCTCGATCCTTCCGAAGGGCAAGGGCGAGCCGTTGCTGAAGCCATTGTCGAAAGTATGTTTGCACCCGGTGAAACAGCCCGAATTCCGGTGCTGGCGGTCACCGGTACCAATGGCAAGACCACGACGGTGCGCTGCATTGCTCACATCATGAAAGGGCTGGGGCATACCGTTGGCGTTACCTGTACCGATGGCATCTACGTCGATGGCCGTCGCATCGACACAGGCGACTGCAGTGGGCCGAAGAGCGCTCGCATCGTGCTAGCGCACCCGCTCGTCGATGCAGCCGTGCTCGAAACTGCACGCGGTGGCATTCTGCGCGAGGGGCTCGGCTTCGACCAGTGCGATGTGGCCGTCGTGACCAACATCGCTGACGGCGACCACCTTGGGATGGCCGGCATCGATACTGCGGAGCAGCTTGCCGATGTCAAGGCGACCATCGTACGCGCCGTAGCGCCAACGGGCGCGGCCGTACTCAATGCGGCCGATCCGCTCTGTGTGACCATGGCGCAGCGCTGTCCGGGTGGCGTTGTGTACTTTGCGCGGCACTTCGACGAACCGGTCCTTGTGGCCCATCGCCACGCGGGCGGTCGCTTTGCCAGCGTATGCGACGGATGGCTCGTGGTTGGTCACGGCGAGCAGCTCACGCGGCTCATCCCAGTTGACGCCGTGCCGCTGACTCATGGTGGCAAGGTTGGCTTTGAGGTTGACAACGTGCTCGCTGCGGCTGCGGCTTGTTGGTCCGTTGGCGTCCCTAAGGAAATTATCGGCACCCGGCTCGGAAACTTTCGCGGAGACGTTGGTACAGTTCCGGGGCGTTTCAACGTGATCACCCACGGTCGCAGCACTATCATTCTCGACTACGGCCACAATGCTTCGGCGTTGCTCGCGCTAGTTGATGCCATCTCGGCGTTGCCCCACCAATCGCGCAGCATTGTCTACACTCCAGCAGGTGATCGCCGCGACATCGACATCTTCGAACAGGCGGCAATTATCGGCAACGAATTCGATCGGGTCTACATTTATGAGGACAAGTGCATGCGCGGTCGAGCCGAAGGCGAAGTCATCCGTCTGATGCGTCAGGGCCTTGGGGCTACCCGCCGCGTGCGGCAGGTGGTCGAAGCGCGGGGTGAGTTCAACGCAATTCAGACTGCACTCGACGGGCTCCGTTCCGGTGACTTGCTGCTTTGCCAGGTGGATCAGGTCGAGGAGGCTCTCGAATTCGTCAAGCGCAGCCTAGCCAGTCGGCCAAGGCGCATGCCGTCAGTCAGCGAGCTGCCGCTCGCGGCGCAGTCGCTGGCGCGCGCCGGCTGACAAGCTGCAATTTCGGGAGGTTGAGTGTCCTGTGACGGGCCATGGGCGTGCTATTGGCAGACGGTCATGACTCGACACCGCGGCGACCGTGCCTACAATGCCTTGCGTGAGCCTGAGATTACTCCTGGGTTTCAGCGACTCGCCGAGGGATCGGTGCTCTACCGTGCGGGTGGTACCGTCGTGCTGGCGACTGCGAGTGTCGATGAGCAAGTGCCCGAGTTCCTCAAGGGTCGAGGTGAGGGTTGGGTGACGGCAGAGTACCAAATGCATCCACGGTCCAATCCGCATCGTCGTGAGAAGCGCGACGGACGCGAGCGACCGCTTGGGGGACGTTCACGCGAGATAGAACGCCTTATTGGCCGGGCCCTGCGTGCCGCAGTCAATCGCAAGTACTTGGGCGAGCGCCAAATCGTTATCGATTGTGACGTGCTCGAAGCGGATGGTGGCACGCGTACGGCCTCGATTACCGCGGGTTTCGTTGCGATGGCGTTGGCTTTGGATACGCTACGCAAGCGTAGGGTTCTCGAGATCCCAGTGATCGAAGACCAGGTTGCGGCAATCAGTGTGGGACACGTGGGTGACGAACTCCTGCTGGATCTCTGCTACGCCGAGGATTCTCAGGCCCGCGTCGATCTGAACCTGGTTGCTACGGCCCGCGGCCAAATCATTGAAATTCAGGGTACGGCCGAGGGGCGCCCGGTGGATCGCGCCCAGGTCGACAAGATGATCGATCTGGGGTTCGAGGGCATTCGGACGCTTTGTACGCGACAACTCGCGGTGCTCGAAGGCTGCGGTGTGCCGCTCGACCGCCTGCTATGTGCGCCGGGGGCTGCGGCCTAAGACCCGCAGCTCAGGGACTCGCTACCTCCGGGGAGCCCACAGCGCCTACTCTTCGCATCGGGTCTGCAGTAGACTCAAGCGATGACGACGCCAGATCCCAGCGGAGGCGTCATGTTGGGGCGATATCAGCGCCGACTGGAGGGCGGGCTTGTCCGCTGTGAACTCTGCCCTCGTGGATGCGAGTTGCATGACGGACAGCGCGGCTACTGCTACATCCGTGAGTGTCGCGACGGGCAGATTTGGCTAACGAGCTACGGACGAGCGTCGGGGTTTTGCATCGATCCGATCGAAAAGAAGCCACTTTACCACTTCTACCCAGGCACGAGTGTGCTCAGTTTTGGCACCGCTGGTTGCAACCTTGGCTGTCGATTCTGCCAAAATTGGGACATCTCGAAGGCAAGAAGCACCGATCGTCTTGGGTCGATGGTGACCCCCAATGAAATCGCGACAACCGCCGCGGCCTGGGGTTGTCGAAGTGTTGCGTTCACTTACAACGATCCGGTCATTTTTGCCGAGTTCGCCGCGGCTACGGCGGAGGCGTGTCAGGCATGGGACGTTCGCACTGTGGCCGTGACCGCGGGCTACATTTCAGCCGCCGCACGGGAGCCGTTTTTCGCCCAGATGGACGCGGCAAACGTTGATCTTAAGGCCATTACGTCTGAGTTTTATCGACGGCTCTGCTCCGCCGAAATCGAGGTTGTCAAAGACACCCTGCGCTATTTGGTGAGGCACACCAACGTTTGGCTCGAGTTGACCACATTGTTGATCGTCGGCCACAACGATTCATCCGAGCAACTTCGGACTTTGTCCGAGTGGGTCAGGGATGAATTGGGTCCGAGGATCCCCCTGCACTTTTCGGCGTTTCATCCTGACTTCCGCATGCTCGATGTTCCGCGGACATCTACCCAGACCTGTCAGGATGCGCGAGAAATTGCGCTGTCAATTGGACTTGAGCACGTGTACACGGGCAACATCGATGACGTTGCGGGCCAGTCTAGCTACTGTGCTGATTGTGGCAGACTTTTGTTGGTTCGTCGCGGCTACGCCGTACAGACCAGACAATTCGAGTTGGGTCGTTGTGGCGGCTGTGGAGCGTCGTTGGCAGGTCACTTCGATGCGTCTGGGATTGGCCAGTTTGGGGCTCGACGAATCCCGATCGCGGTGCCGTCGCGACCGTGAAGCGTGGTCACATCTCGACGTCGCCCCACACCGTGAGCGCCGCGGCGGTGTCGGGATCGATGCTGGCGGGTTCTCGTTGGGTCGCGCGCGCGGCAATTTGCAGTCGTGACAATTCGGTAGCGGTCCATTGCCACAGCGACCGTCCCGTCAGGGGCAAGCGTTCGAAGTGGTCCTCGATGCACATTGGATCGACGTCGGTCTGGCAGAGTTTTGGCGCTCGGCCGAGCTCACCCGAGAGCAACCATACTCCGGTGCGCGAGACGTAGCGCGCACCTAGTGTCGATAGCAGCGTCCGAGATTGAGGTCCCACCTGGCCAGAGATCAAATCAATCAGATTCACGCCTTCAATCGGTTCACGCAGCGTCAGTCCGACTGCATCGAGGATCGTTCGGGTGAGGTCCACGGTGGTTACCGTGCCCGAATAGGATTGCCCGGCGTGCACGCGTTTGGGGAATTTTACCAGGAGTGGTACGCTCAACTGGTCTTCGCGCAAGCTTCCCTGTGGGTCGAAAGGCAAGGTCGACAGCTCACCATTCGTCGTGTCGCCGGCGAAGATGAACAGGGTGTCGTCCCAGGCATTGTGGCGCTTCAAAACCTCGATGAGCTGACCTACTGCTGCGATTTGACTAGAGAAAGCGGCGTTCATGGTCGCGCGCAGGCGGACTATATCTTCGTCGTTCAGGCGACGTTGCACCTTGGTGGGTTGTCGACGCATTCTTCCCAACACGATGCCGGCGCGGCGGACATCGAGCGCACCACCGTAGTCCGGCGGTTCGAGTTGAGTTGTCTGTTCCTTGGTCAGATCCCAGGGCGGGTGAGCGCCCCGCGTGTGCACGAACACGAACTTGACAGGCTCGTCGTTGTTGTCTAGTTCGCGAACCAGCCAACGCGATGCTTCGGCAATTGGTGTTTCCGCAGGCAGGTCGAGTACCGGCGAAAACGCTCCGAATTCGTCCCAACTGACGTTGAATCCGAAGGCCGCAAACGTCGTCGGCACGCCGGTGAACATAGCTGTGCGACCACCAGCCTGTTTGATCATTTCGCTGAGCGTTCTCGTCGAATGGCGCAGGCGCGCGGCCGCATCCTCGACGCGATGAATCATCGGCGATACGCCTGTCAGCAATGATGCAACGATACCTGCTGGCACGGTCGTTGGAACCCGGTAGCCATTGAAAGCCATGGCTTCACGCCGTAGGTCAGCGAAAGTCCCGCGTTCGCCGATAGGTCCCCAAGGTGGGACCAGCCTGCGTTCTAGCCCTGCCGCTAGGACAACGACAATGTTCTTGGCCTTGAGGGGTTCGAGGGCTTGTTGCTTTGGAGTTGACAGTTGCGGTTCACCGAACACGACCCTCCCGCCTTGACTGGCCGAAATTGCTCGAAGCTCGATTGCAACGACCCTATTAGCGTACGCAGAAAGGTCGAGATTCACTGGCGTCCAACGTGCATCGTTGCCGCCAGCCACCTTGTGTTCGTGGAGCGTGATTGGGGATTGGCCCTCTTCGATGAGGCGGATCTCTGCGGTTCCGCGACCGACTCCCCAGTAGCCGAGTGAGAGTTTGAGCTCGGTCTGCGCGCCCAAGTGAAATGGACATCGAACCTTGCTGGCAGCACGAAGCACGATCGACCGGCGAGGGACCCCATCGATTTCCTGATCGGCAACCAGATCGCGCAGGGTCGGGGCGCCGTCGTCACCCTCTTGCGGTGACTCTCGTTGTAGGTGGATCCAGTCGACTTCGAACCAAGGCTCTGGCGGGCTACTCGCCCTTCCGTGGGCCTCGAGCAGCAAGACATGCCGACCCGGTTCGAGGCGTTCCGGGTAGCGGGGAAACGTCTTGATATATACTTCGTTACGGGTCAGTTTCTGGCGTCCGAGGCGGCGATTGTCCACCGATACCGAGACGCTAGTTGCGGTACGACCCGCGATTCTGATTTGTATCGAGAGGCCTTCTGCGGCTTCGTCGAGCCAGAAATCGTGGCGAAAACGCCGCTCATTGATCGCGAGAAACGTCGAACCCGTTCGCGCAATTACTTGATCATGGTCACCGAGATCGTTGCTATCGACGCCGTATCCCCGTGAGATTGCGGAGACGGCTGCGCCCAAGTCGATCATCAGCCCACCGTGGTCTATATCGCAAGAAGGCAACATGGTAAGCCATTGGATCGACTTGTTGCTTGGCGGGAGCTCCGACGATGGCGCGTGCTCGACCGCATTGGTGGAAGCAGATGCCGTCGGGCCCGGCGTTGGTTGGACTTTCGAGGATTTCGGGCCGCGGCAGCCGCTGCAAGTCAGCAACAATGCCAGCACTGGGACCAGTGCCCTGCGCAATTGTCCGAGGTTGCTTACTTCCATGCTTCTTCGAGCGATAGTCGCAGCGAGCGCCCGGCGCCAACGTCAATTGCGTCACTTCGCTCTACGCCGTTGAGTCGCGTGCGAACGATGTGCCGTCCGGGCTGGACAGTGACGACACGAACCGGGCCGCGGCCCACGAAGGAATCATCGAGGAAGATGGCGTGTCCACCTCCGGTCAGAACCTCAATCAGGGCCTGATTGGGTTGCAGTAGCACATCCGCCGGGACCGGGATTTCTTCAGTTCTTGCCGGGGCAGGCTGCGCACTTGCTGCCGGCGTATTGGCACCGTCCACCGTGACCCCGGAGCTAGCTGTTGGCAGCGGCGTACTCGAAGCAACTCCTTGCGGGGTCGTCGGACGGTCAATCGCCGTTGAGCTCGCCATTGTCTCAATGGCAACTGGGGGCTCGGTGCGCAGTGGTTCGTGCCGCTTGCGGATCCAGCTGGCGATCGGCACCGTGGCGGCAAAGGTGACGATTCCGGCCAAAGCAGCCAATCCCAGCGCTTGGATCCACCCAACAGGGCGAGGTTGCTGCGCTGCAGGGCCCGGGTCTGAAGATGTTCTTGCCTTGCTACTGGGCCCGTCCGAAGTGGTGGCAGCGACCGGACCGATTGCCGTTGACTGCCGTTCCGACGAGATGGGCTTGACTGGCGATGTCAGGGGATCTGTCGCGGGCGCATTCCCGTTGCCAGGATCGGCACGGACTTGCGCTCGTGGGGCTGCGGCGATAGCCGCATCGGGCAACGCTGGCGCTCGTGGGGCTGCGGCGATAGCCGCGTCGGGCAGCGGTTTTGCGGCCTCACGGTTCGTGCTTTCGGGCGACCGTAAAGTGTCGCGGTTTTCGACTGGTTTGGGGTCGAGCGACGTAAGGTCGCTCGGGGGCAATGACTCGTATTTCGTCTGGCGATTTGCCTGCCCGACTTCGAGCGCGGGTGGACCGACGTCGATCGAGCGTTGAACCTCGACGCTGACGTTGGCGGTGGACACGAGTGGGAAGACCGGATCTTCGACCTCCCGATCCATAGGCGACGGCGGTACCAGTCCGACACTGACTTGCGCCTTGGGCCGTGGCGGTTGATGAACGACCGGCAAGGCCGATGGGCTTTCCGCGAACGCGGTGCGGTCGATGCCAGCAATTGGCGCCTTTGGTGCTCGATCTGGTCCTACGGTCGTGGCATCTGTCGACGGCGTCGCGGCAGTAACGGTGGTTTCGACGTGATGCAGAGTTGGGGCAACCTTGTCAGAGAGCTGCGGCGTTGCGGCGTTACGGTCGCCGCGTGGTGGTGCTGGGACGGTCTTGTCGCCTGCCAGCCCGGCGTTGATTCCCGCCGTAGCGGCCGCCTGACTATCTGAAGTCGCGCGGGTTTGAGGCTCTGTGTGACTAGCGTCGGTTGGCAGCCTTGGTTCCGTCCCAGGCGGGCTGACACCCAACACGGAGCCCTCGGTGGCGACTAACCCGCGGTCCACGCGAGCCTCATCGGGTGTGAAGTCCATTGGCGTTGCCGTTGCTACGCGCTGCGAGCTCGTAGCTGGCCCGTTCGCAGCGGGAAACGGCGTGGCTTCAGCGACGGCCAGCACGACTGCATTGGCTAGATCCGGCATCACTTGCAACTGGCGCCGTTCTAGGGTTGCAATTGTTGGGCGCATGAAGCCGCCAGAGGTGGAAGGTTTGCTTTCGGTGGATTCTGTCGCGATTTTGGCGCCCGGCCCTTGGGGAGGTGGAGTACTGTCCCAATTGAACTCCATGGCCCAGTCCACGTCGTCGACTGGAGGGGCTTTGCTTGCGGGCAGCGATTGAGTCGCCGTTGTTATCGAAGGCAGGATCGACACCTTCGTGGTTGGCGAAGACCCGGACTCTGGCGTCGAGCGTGTAGTTGTTATCGATGCGCCGAGCGCCTTGGTGTCGTGTCCTACTCCGGACAATGTTCCAGACGGGAGGTCCCACGTCGCTTCTGGCTCGCTGCTGTGCGATCCCTTGCCTTGCCATTCGACGGCGGTGGTCGACGCTGGGGCAAGAGTCGGGGTGGGGCTTGTCGGCGCACGCAGCACGTCCACATACTCACCAGGCAGGTCAGCGGGCATACGCCCGCGAATTTCGGTTGAAGTTACGCTCACCTCTGGCGCGGCTGGGGAGAGTTGAAATGTGAACAGCGGCGGTGGTGCAGCTGGTTTTGGCGCCACACTGGCGGGAACTGAGGAAAGCTCGAGGATCTCCTGCTCGAGCAAATCCTCGCCTTGGGCGTCCGCAATGGCTCTTACGGCACCACGCCTCGCTACGTCGGACAACAACGATTCGAGCAGCTGCACGGAGGCAACGCCGGATGCAAGCAATTGTCGTGGGGCAGTTCCGCGAAGCAATTCATCGGCAATCGGTTGCAGCGACATCGGGAGCATCGGCAATTCACTGCCAAAAGCATCGGGTTCAAGCGTGAGACTGTCGACGAATCCCAAGCGCAGCCCTGAGAGGATGCGTTGGGCGGCGCGTGCGCGGAGCACACACGGTCCGAGTATCTCGCGAAGCGAACCGGTGAACATGGGATTGCATGGGTCGCGATCGGTTACAATCGAGAATCGACCGGCGGTTGTACCGAGAAGTGCGCCCAATACGGATTGGCCGTGTTCGACCGTTGCATCGTTGCGCGTTCGAGTAATGCTCACGAGCGAACCATTTCGAAGCCGAATGTCGTAGAGCGCGGATGCAACGCGCAGCGCGAGCCTTACCGGCCGATCGAGCGCGGCCGCTAACTCCAGCAGCAGACGGACCGTCGTTCCATCGAGGCGTCCGCGAATTTCTCTATCCGACGCGAGGCGTTGTTCAAGCACGCTTCGCGACAAAAGCAGCTCTTTGACTCGGCACACGATGGTCGAAGCAGTCGCTTCTTTACGCAAGTAACCATCAGCATCTGCGCCGAGATCACGCAGGCGAAACAGCAGATCCTCTTTCCACGAGAGCAATACGATCGGTATGTCGCGCAACAAAACGTCCCGTTTGACGGCATGACATAACGCAAAGCCGTCCAGGCCGGGCATCATCACGTCGCTCACAATGAGCTCGGGCCAAAGACGACACGCGAGGTCGAATGCTTGAGTGCCGTCGTGCGCTTCAATTACGACAGCTCCCGCGGCGCGAAGGGTCCCGCCAACGAACCAGACCACTGCGGGGTCGTCGTCCACCACGAGTATGCGCCGACCGGATAAGTCGACGAGATCGACGTTGATGCGGCCCGCACCTCGCGCAGATCCAGTAGCGCGTGGCGCCAAAGGCACGCTGCCTTCGGGACCCGCCACGAACTGTACACGACCATCGCTGTTCTCGACAATGTGTTCTCTGATTTGGGCCAGCGCGGACCAAAGTGCGGCACGAATTGGGGTACCTTCGCCCAAGTCAATCCGCTCGATATGGGCATTTGGGACGGCGGCGTCGACCAAGCCTTCGCGAATTTCTTGGGCGAGACGCTCGGCAAGGTCCTTGAGCGACACCTCACCAATGGGCGAGGGAGTCGGTGCGCGCTCGACAGGCGCACGGCGGGCTTGCAAGAGGGCCCGGGCCAGCTGTTGTTCGTTGCAGCGTACTGGCAGTACTACCCGTGCTCCCAGTTCGAGTAAGCCTGGTGCGGCTTCTTCCGGGACGTTTGCGACGACTATCGCGACATGGGCTGCTTCTGTAGCTTGAGCCAGTTCGTCTACGAGGAGGGTAATGGAGCCCTGATTAGCGTCAAGCAGCAAGACGTCTGGGCCCAGCGCAATACAGGTTTCCAGCAGCTTATTCTGTCCACTGGCGGTCGTCAGTTCGAGGGCATTGCCGGATCTGTCGAGGGAATACAGCAACTCGAGCAGCTCTGGCGTGCACCACGCGAGCACTGCCAGGGGTTCGGAAATCAATGGAAGTGCAGACGGATGACCCGATGTTGGCTGTGGTTGCGGCGCTAGTGAGTAGGGACCTCGCAATACAAGCGTTGGTAGGGCCGCCAGGTACTTTTTTACCGCGAGGATGTCGTCGGCGATGGTATCGACTTGGCTCGTGCGGATTTGCTGTTCTGCTCGCGAAAACACGTCGGTAGCGGCCGCGAACCCAAGTACCTTTGCTGAGGCACCGAGTGCGTGGACACGGCGCAGGAAGTTGTCACGGCGCCCGACCGAATCAGGTTGTTGCTCCAATGCCGAGAGCGCACCCAACACGGACTCGAGACGCCGAGGTAGACTGGAGGCGAACTCGGCACGCGAGCTTGAGAGCCCGATGGATTCGTCGCGGGTGGCCGTCTCTGCAGAAGGCATGCTGGGATCTCGTACCATGATCAGTGGCCAGCGGCGGACTCAAGAGTTGCACGCACCAGGGCGGCCATTTGGCGGGGATCTCCCTCGTCGAGCTGTCCGACAAGGGTTTCGGCGTCGAGGAGTATGACACCGGTGAGTGTGGCGGCTTCTTGGAGCAGTTCGGACGGCTCGG
>Ga0302323_100000184_pt1 | contig 47151 bp, 43 predicted proteins | sample Fen_T0_3_FD_201950 | JGI IMG/M metagenome (GOLD analysis project Ga0302323, IMG submission 201950) | Peat permafrost microbial communities from Stordalen Mire near Abisko, Sweden - Fen_T0_3 | ecosystem: Environmental > Terrestrial > Soil > Wetlands > Permafrost | place: Sweden: Abisko...
GTACACGTCTGGACGGATTCACACCAAGGGAAACTTCTCGTTCACGACGGGACGGGTCGAAGTGCGCGCAAAGCTGCCGGCCGGCGTCGGGTCTTTCCCGGGCATCATCACGATGGGAACCGAGGGAAGTTGGCCGCAATGCGGAGAACTCGCCCTGGTAGAGCAATACGGCCAGGACAAGAGCTGGTTCTACTCGAGCGCGTTCGCGGACAACTCAGACAAGTCAGGCGACAAGCGCAGCGTCCGGTACGACTTCGAAAACGCCACCACCGCAAGTGCCGATTTCCACGTCTACTCGGTGGATCGGTACAGTGACCATCTGGTATTCCAGGTGGACGGCGACGAAGTCATGCGGACCAGCTACGACACGTCCTCCCCGTTCTACACCACGCCCGAGTACATCATCCTGGACGTTGCCGTCGGCGGCAACATGGGCGGCACCATCGATCCGGAAGGATTCCCGATGGACCTGGTGGTCGACTACGTGCGCGTGTACGGTTTCTAGCCCCGACGGAGTCAGCCCGGTCTAGGACACGAGCACCGGCGGGGGAGTACGCGCGGACGACGATTCGACTGACTTGGGGAGGTTGGTCGGTGCGGCTGTGGAGGCCAGCGGCCGAAAAATGGCACCGTCATGGATGGCTGGCTCTAGCTGTGGCGTGGCTACTGCGACTGCCTGGGCCGAGCGCGTGGCCACCCTGACGAAGTGCTCTTGGCTCCGGACCGCCGGGGCGTCCTTGGCCGGGGTCACCCGTTGGTAGGTTCCGTCGGGACACAGCCGGCGTGCCTTCACGTTGTCGGCCAGCTGGGTAGCCAAGATTTCATTCACGATTCGCCCGCGCAGAGTCTCGTCGTCGATGGGGAACATCACCTCGACCCGACGGACGAAGTTGCGGGGCATCCAGTCGGCCGACGACAGGTAGACTTCACGCTTGCCGCCGGCCTCGAAATAGAAGATTCGAGCATGCTCGAGGAACCGATCGACGATGCTGGTCACTCGAATGTTTTCACTCTGGCCGACGACACCCGGCTGCAGACAACAGATTCCGCGCACCAGTAGCTCGATGCGCACCCCGCCTCCCGATGCAGCGTAGAGTGCACGGATCACGTCGGGATCAACCAGGGAATTCATCTTGGCGATGATGCGGCCCTTGGGGCCGAAGGTCCTTTCGCGCTCGATCAGGTCGAGGATGCGCTCTTTGAGTCCGAGCGGCGCCACCGCGAACCGCCGCCAAGACGGCGGCGCAGAGTAGCCGGTGATTAGGTTGAACAGCGCTCCAGCGTCGTCGGCGAAGTCCTCACGCGCGGTCATGTACGAAATATCGCCATAGACGCGCGCGGTGGCCGGGTTGTAATTGCCTGTGGCGAGATGCACGTAGCGACGGATCGCCCCCTGCTCGCGGCGAACCACCAGCGAGATCTTGCAGTGGGTCTTGAACCCGACCAGCCCGTACACCACGTGCACGCCGGATTCCTCGAGGACGCGAGCCCAGGCGATATTGCGTCCTTCGTCGAAGCGCGCCTTCAGCTCGACCACAGCGGTGACCTGTTTGCCGTTTTCGGCGGCGCGGATGAGCGCGCTTACCACCGGCGAATCGGCGCCGGTGCGATAAAGGGTTTGTTTGATGGCCAGTACGCCCGGGTCGTCGGCGGCTTCCGCCACGAAGTCGACCACGTGATCAAAGGATTCGTAGGGGTGGTGCAACAGAACATCGCGCTCGGCGAGCGTCTTGAAGATCTGCCCTTCGTGGATGTGCGACGATGCTTGCGGGGTGAACGGCTCGGCGAGGAACTCGCGCAACTGCCGGTGCGCGGACAGCGGTGTCAGATCGTTCAGGCGCAGCGGCCCGCGGATTCGGTACACGTCCGCCGGATCCAATCGCAAAGCATCACGCAGAAAGGTCTCCACCTCGGCGGGCGAGTCATCGGCGATCTCCAGCCGCACCGCCTGGCCGCGTTCCCGCTTGCGCAGCTCGCGCTGGATGGTCTCGAGTAGATCGTCGGCTTCATCTTCGTCGATGGAAAGGTCGAAGTTGCGAGTCACCCGGAAGGGGCTGCACCCGATCACGCGGAAGCCGGGGAACAAGCCGCCCACGTGCATGGAAATGAGGTCGTCAAGCAGGATGAAGGCGGCCTGCCCATCCTTGCCGGTCGGCACCTCGACCAGCCGGTCGAGCACCGACGGCACTTGCACCACGGCAAAGATGGTTTGCCGACGCGCGACCCGCTGACGTTCCTTGTGCAAGAGAATCGCGAGATTCAAGCTCCGGTTGCGCAGGGCCGGGAACGGATGACCTTGATCCACCGCCAAGGGCGTGAGCACCGGCCACAAGTCGCGGGAGAACCGGCGTTCAAGCGTCACGCGCTGGTCGTGGCTGAGATCGCCAGGGCGGAGCAGCGAGATGCCGGCCTTGCTCGGCAAGGCAGGGGCGAGCTCCTCGCGCCAGTTCTGGTAGAGAAGCTGGATCATCGCGTGCGTCCGCTCGCTGATCCGGGTGAGCTGCTCGGCGGGAGCCATTCCGTCGGCATTGGCTTCCTTCACGCCACCTGCATGCAATTGCTTGATCCCGGCCACGCGAACCATGAAGAATTCGTCGAGGTTGTTGGCCACGATGCCCTGGAACTTGATCCGCTCGGCCAGCGCCACGCTCTTGTCGCACGCCTCTTCGAGAACCCGCGCGTTGAACTCGAGCCACGAGAGCTCGCGGTTGAAGAAGGTTCCCGGCCGCGACTCCGAAGCCACGGAATCAACCTGTGCGGGCTGCTTACTTGATGTGCGAGTTACCAAGGCGTGCAATTCTGGGCACAGATCGAGGTCTGTGTCATGTAACAATTCTGCGACGTTTTCGTCCACGGGCGCCGACGCTGCGCCGAACAGACGATGCGTGAATGGCCAGCCTCGTGCCGAAGACCTTGCGAAACAGCGGGGCTTCGTTGGCCACGTCCCACAGCTCGAGGTCAGCCGGGCCCGTGGTGTTCACGTGCAACACGACCGATCCATGCTTTCGCTCGGCGCGCAGCTTGCCGATTGGCTGGGCGTGGCTTCGGTCCAGCGCATCGGCAATTCGCAGAAGGGTAGCCAGCTTGCGCACCACGCGGGCCTCACCGACGGTGAGATTCTCCATGCCCGGGTGGTTCAGGTCCGGATGACTGCGACGGTGGAACCGCGCGATTCGGGCCACCAGGTCGCGCTCGTGATCCGAAAGGCCCGGAATGTCGCCGTTGCGGATCAGGTATTCGCTGTGCCGGTGGTGCTTCGTATAGCTGACCGAGTGACCGATGTCATGAAGCACCGCCGCCACTTCGAGGTACGAGCGAACCGCCATGGGTAGGCGATGAAGGGCGGCCAATTGATCGAAGAGCCCACCGGCCAGCACCGCCACCTGCTCGCCGTGCGCCTCATCGAAGAAGAGTCGTCGGCCGAGAGTCCGGGCCGCGTCGAGAAGGGATGAATCGTCCTCCCCGCGGAACCGACGACGCACGAGATCCACGAGCACCCCGTGGCGCAAACCCCGATCGACCGCGGTAACCGCGTGCAGGGAGAGGTGCCGGGCCAGCGCCTCTAGAATCACGGCGCCCGCCACGATGACCTCGGCCCGGCGATCGTCGAAGCGTCGGCGTCGTTCCTCGGGATCCATGCGCGCAAGCTTCTCGACGGCCTTGCTGATCTGCTCGGCGCTGGCGTGCGCCGTGCCTTCCGCCGCAGCGCTGGCAATGATGGCGCGGATGGAGCCCGAGCTGCCCAAGGCCATACGGGGAAAGCCGCGAATTCCCGACGGCAAGGAATCTTCCACGGCCTCGCGTGCGAACTCGCGCAGCAGGCGCAATTGCTTGGGTGAAATGTCGCGGTGGCTCTTGAAGATCTCGGTCAGGCGGACAGAACCGATGGCCACGCTCCACAGCTTCACCGGTCGTTCACCGATGGCGCCCGCCACCTCCGTCGAGCCGCCGCCGATGTCGATGCACAGCGACCGCGCTTTGGGGGGCCGGCCGGACAAGACGCCCAAGCACATCAGTCGAGCCTCCTCCTTGCCCGAGATCGCCTCGAGCACGAGCCCGGTCTCGCGCTTGACCTGGCGGATGATGTCGTCGCGGTTCTTGGCTTCGCGGAGCGCGCTGGTGCCCACCGCACGTACACGGGCATGGTGTCGCTTGCAGATGATGGCGTAGCGACGCAAGGCCCCGATCAGCCGGGCGACCACGTAGTCGGGGATCACCCCGGTCTGGAACAGGCCTTCCCCGGGTCGAACCGGATCCCTCTCCTGGTGGACGAGCTCGATGGTACCGTCGGGAAAGCCGCGCGCGATTTCCAGACGAACGGCGTTCGCGCCGACATCGATGGCGGCGATGACTGTGTCACTGGTCTTGGGTTTTGAGCTCGGTCTCATAAGTCCGTTCCGCAGTATGCGCTCTATCTGTCTCTTGCTTGTGACGGAAATGTGACGCTCTGGTTTCCAGCCTTTGGGGGGCCCGCGGACTGTGGAAAGAGGATCACGAAGGAACGCTCGCTGCGCCGAATCAGTAAGGCATCCTTCGCACCCAAGCTCTGCTTGAAAAGCCGAAACCAAGGCTCGCTGGCCAGCAGGCGGTCGTCGACAATGTATTCCGGGACGAACAGATCGATTTCCAGATATTGGCCCTTCGCCTTCGCAAACAACGAGCGACCGAAGGCGTAGGCTCGGTCGCTCGGCGCCGGATTGAGATCGTTGTGCAAAGCGCCGCCATAGATCGCGACGGTGCGGCTTTCACGGCCGGTCCGCCCAAGCGGGACATTCAGCCAGCGCACGACCTCGTCCTGCAGTCGCTGTCGGGTCAGCTTGAGCATCTTGGCGAAATCGGTTTCGCCGTGCTTGTCGGTCACGTAACGGTAGTCCTTGCAGGACAGGGTGAGGATGTGAGGCGCCATGCCCGCGGCCTTCGCCCGCTTGAGCAACGTCAGGATCTCGTTCTCCGTCTCGGGCGGACGCTCGGTGGTGGTTTCGACGTCGCGAGCAACCTTGGTCTCCGGTACGCCACACGCTCCCGTCGAGATCCAGGTCTCGACCACGAGATCGGTCGCCGTACGGGACAGCACCGGCAACACCTCGTCGGCAAAACGTGACAGCGACGAACGAATGGCCGTGGTCGCCGTGGTCTGGTGGTATTCGCCGACCGCGACCACACGCGCCGGAATGCGCAGAACCTTCTCGAAGGCTTCCGTTACCGTCGGAAAGTGCTCGACCGTGGGCGCCTCGAGTTGGGGGATTGAAGGGGCAGGCGCCGGGCTTTTCGTCGGGGCCGCGGACACCACGGCCGTTAACCCAAACGTAACAAGCACCAACAGTGTCGCTGCGTCGTAACCGTGACTCGGCGATTTCATAGCGGAATTCTAATCGACATTGGCTTCGGCTGCGTTCGACCTGTCCCTGTGTTAAACAACCGCCCACACCGAGGACAGTATCAACGCTCATGCGCCAATTTCCGAAGTCAGAAGCAATGGTCCCAGATTCCGAAAACGACTTGGTTAGCGATCTCACGCAACAGCTACTCGGGGCCGTCGAGCTGGCTACCCAAGAACACGGCAAGCAACTCATTGAAGGGATCTTTGCGGGTATTTCCGCAGAGCCGCGCACGGCCCGGGAAAGGCGCGCACGTGAGCAGGCCGAACGGCAGCGCGCTCGGTTGCTGCGCAGCCTGACCAACCAGCTCGTCGACGCCATCGAGAAGTGCACCCGGGTGCGCACCAAAGAGCTCGTGGCGCAAGAGCGAAGGGAGCGTGCCGCAGCGTCGGCGGCTGAAAGCAGATCGGCCAGTACGCTGGTAGGCGGGATCAAGCCACGCCGTCATCGCAAGCCCGTCAGGCCCGCGCCGCCGCCGCTCGATCCCGAACAGATCAAGCGAGACGCAGAAAACGCCCGCTTGCGCGCATTGCTCAAGCCGGTCGCCGACGTTCCCCCGCCTGCGCTCGTGGCGCCCGCGCCAGAGGTGATCCCACGCGAGCCTGTGCGTCCGTCGACGCCGGGTGATGTTCTGCGCGCTCTAGAAAAAGAGATTCAAGACGCTGTTCCCACGCTGGGTACCCTGGGACCCGAGCGCTGCACCGCCCAAATCGCGGTGTGGTCAGGGCAAATCCGCCACCTGCGCGACAGCTTGCCTCCCGACGTGGCGGCGACCATGCGACCAGCCTTCCGCATCTTCCTCGAGCACCTGGACCAGCTTCAGGTTGCCATGGAAGCGCGGGTGGTGGATGCGCTCGAGCCGACGTTCACCGCACCCGACTGGGACGTGTACATCGAGGCCAACCGAGCGAAGGTGGAACAGCGCCCGCCGAGTCTGACCGACGACAAATTGCAGGTCTTTCATCGCACCATGCTGCGCGCGCTGATCCAGCCGCACCGCCGCAATGCCAACCAAGAGGTCCTTGGAATCATGGAGGCGGCCCGTCGTGGACTGCCGCCGACCGATCCGCAACTGCAGTCGGCCTTGCGCAGGTTTGCGTCGGTCTGGAAGGCCGCACATCCGCCCGTCGAGCCGGTGGCAGCAGACAAGCCACTTGCCGCTGCCGAGCCGGCGCCGCCCACCCCTGCCGCCGAAAGTGCACCGCCGGAACCGACACCATCGGCCGAGAACGAGTTCGCGAGTCCGTGGATCAAGTAGTCCGGGTGCTCGGTCAAAGACCGTGGGCCTTGGTGATCTGGCCGGCCCTGGCCATGATCCTCGGAACCTTGCTCCGCGCGATTCTGGGCAAGCAGGCTGGTACGCTTGCCATCGTTCCGAGAACCGCGGGCGGTCTTGTCGGCATCGTCACTTCGCCTTTCCTTCACTGCAACTTCGCCCACCTGCTGGCCAATCTTCCCCCGTTCGTCGTGCTTGGCTTGCTCATGTTGCGCTTGGGTGAGGCGACCTATCTGCGCGCGGCCCTCGCCATCGTCCTCGGCAGCGGCGTTCTGCTGTGGCTTTTCGGTCGCAACGCCGCGCACATGGGAATGAGCGGCGTGATCTTCGGATTCTTCGGTCACTTGCTCGCCGTCGCTTTCCTGCGTGGAGGGGTGGGCAATGCTCTCATCGCCGTCGCGGTGCTCGTCGTCTACGGCTCCATGCTCTCCGGGCTCCAGCCCGTCCGAAGCAGCACCTCGTGGGAATCGCACCTGTTCGGGCTGTGCGCAGGCATCGGGGCGGCCTGGCTCAGCCCACGATGGTAGTGGCCGCGCACCGCCGAAATCTCTAGGATTTCCGCTCGCACATCGGCGAGACTGCGCGCGCTTAGGAACCTGGACCCTTCCAAGGAGGTACGAATGAAGGAACGCCCGGCTCAGGCCTCGCCCATTTCCGCCCCGGGCGGATGGTTGCAGGTGAATTTTGCCCTGACCATTTTGACGAGCGCCTTCTTGCTGTTCCAAGTACAGCCGCTCATCAGCAAGTTCATCCTGCCTTGGTTCGGCGGCAGCCCTGCAGTCTGGACCACCTGCATGTTGTTCTTTCAGGTCGCGCTGTTTGGCGGCTACGCCTACGCGCACTTATCCAGTCGATTCCTATCACCGCGCTGGCAAGGCGCGCTTCACCTGGCCGTGCTGGCCCTCGCCCTGTTCAGCCTGCCCATTGCGCCCAGCCCCAGTTGGAAACCGACCGACGCTTCGTCGCCCACGCTTCGCATCCTGCTGTTGCTCGCCGCCAACGTCGGACTGCCGTACTTCACGCTGTCCGCCACCGGCCCGCTCATCCAATCGTGGTTCTCGCGTGCCTATCCGGGACGCTCGCCCTACCGTCTGTACGCGCTATCGAACTTCGGATCGCTGCTGGCGCTGCTAAGCTACCCCTTCTTGTTCGAGCCGGTTTTCGACGTGCTCTTCCACACCAAGCTGTGGTCGTTCGGCTTTGCGTTCTTCGTGGTGCCGTGTGGTGCCGCCGCGCTTTGGCTGCGGGCGCGCGGGGTAGTAACCGCGCAAGAGAATTCGTCACCGGACGAAGCCGACGACGCTGCCCGCCCGACGCTGCGCCGGCGTGCCTTGTGGCTCGGCCTTCCCGCCTGCGCCACCTTGATGTTGCTAGCCACCACCAACCACGTCTGTCAGGAAGTCGCGGTGATCCCGTTTCTGTGGGTGGCTCCGCTGAGCCTCTACCTGATCTCGTTCATCATCACCTTCGATCACGAACGCTGGTACAGCCGTCGCGTGTTTGGCATTGCCACGGCGGTGTTGTCCCTGGCGGTGGCCGGCATGCACCCGCTCGGCAATCTGCTGGAAAAGGTCAACGTCGACCTCGGGTTCACCCAGCAGGTCGTGCTCTACTTCGCGGCCCTGTTCAGCATCTGCATGCTTTGCCATGGAGAGATGGTTCGCCTGCGTCCGAGCGCGCGCTATTTGACCGAGTTCTATTTGATGATCTCGGCGGGCGGTGCCCTCGGCGGCGTGCTGGTCAGCCTGGTTTCGCCCGCAGTCTTCACCACCTTCTTCGAATGGAAGGTGGGGCTTGCGGTGTCGTTCTTGATCGGCGGATGGGTCGTGGTGCGCGAGGTTTCCCAGAAGCTCCAGCCGGCCAGGACCTATCTGCGAGCGGCCATGCTGATTCCGCTGGCGGCCGGAGTCGGTTGCGTCGGTGTCTTCCAAGCCAGCGACGATGACCTCATCGACATTTCACGCAACTTCTACGGCGTCGTTTCGGTCGGAGATGCCGACGAAGACAACCCGGCCGACCACTACCGCGCGATGATCCACGGCGCCACGGTTCACGGCCGCCAGTTCCTGGCCGCGGACAAGCGCCGGCTGCCGATTTCCTACTACGGACCCGAAAGCGGCGTCGGGCAAACACTCCAGCTCCTGCAGAAAGGTGGACCGATCAACGTCGGCGCCGTCGGACTGGGCGTGGGAACGCTTGCGGCCTATACACGGTCCGGCGATCGCTTCACCTTTTACGAGCTCAACGCCGACGTGGAGAGCATGGCGCGCAAGCACTTCACCTACCTCCGCGACAGCGCGGGTGAGACCAAAGTGGTGCTCGGCGATGCCCGCTTGTCGTTGGACAAGGCGCCTCCTCAACGGTTCGACGCGCTGGTGCTCGACGCGTTCACCGGCGATGCGCCGCCTGCACACCTCCTCACGGAGGAGGCTTTCACCATCTACCAGCGCCATCTGCGCCCCGATGGCGTGCTGGCATTTCACATCACCAACCGCAGGGTCGATTTGATGCCGGTGGTGCAAGGGCTGGCCGATCACTTCGGCTTCCAGGTCGTGCGCGTCTTTTCGCCGTGGAACGGCGACAAGCTGCTGTTCCGTTCCGACTGGGTGATGCTCACCAAGAATGCCGCATTCGTCGCATCCATCCCCAGCGTCCTTCCTCCGCCTGACGGCAAGAAGCGCGACAAGGTGTTGTGGACGGATCACTACAACAATCTCTTTGCGCTGCTCCGCTAGAAAACCCTAGGTCGGATCCGCGCCGCGAGCGTGTCGATAATTTCGGCACGTCCGTGTTGTAATTTTCGACAGTTCTTCCCGAAACCGGCTGCGCCGCCGGCTGGCAAGGCGAATAGGCTTGTGATCTCGCGCGCTTGAAAGACCTGATGATATTTTCGACAATCGACCGCGCAACTGTGTAGGAATTCAACACTCTCGCGCGATATCCGGACCAGTACCCGAAGCGGGAAGAGAGAGCGCCTCGACGGTCGGAAGCCAGAGGCACCGAGAAACTCCGGTTTTTTTCACGGCAACCTCGACTCGATGGCTGGGTCGCCGCGACTCCCAGCCGCGGTGGTATGGCACTTGCGATGGACGGTTCGGAAAGGGAACCATGATCGCCATCGTCGTGCTCACGCTCATCGTCTGCGCCCTGACCGTCGACTACCTGGTGCTGCGGCTGCCCCAGCGGCAAACCGCGGTGCAAGCCAGCGTGGGCGACAATCCCGCTATCCACGTCGACCGCACGCACATGTGGCTTCTTCCCGAGGCCTCGGGCCTAGCGCGTGTGGGAATCGACGAAGTCGCCAGCCTGTTGATCGGACGCCCTGAGCGGATCGAATGGGCGCCTGCCGGCCTGGTCACGCGCGGCGCCCCACTCGCCGTCGTCATCGCGGGCGGTCGACGGCTGACGTTGCGATCGCCGGTCGACGGCGCCGTGGTCGAGGAGAACCCGGCGCTGGCTGCAAGCCCGTTGGATATTGCAACCAATCCGCTCGACAAAGGCTGGTTGGTTCGTTTGCGGCCTGCGAACCTCGCCGCACAGCTCGCCGAGATGCGCAGCGGAACAAGGCTTCGTGACTGGTCGAGGCAGGAAATGGCCCGCCTGCGAGACTTTATCCTCGCCCGGTCTCACGCATCGAACCTCGTCGGCGCAACGGCGATGGACGGGGGCGAGTTGGATCTCGGTGCGGCTGGGCGTCTCGACGAAGCTGCGTTCGCCGATGCCGTACGCATGGTGTTTGCCGACGAGCCGAGTGGCGCAATCGCGACGACCAAGGCCACGAGCCAGAAGGCAGTGACGCCATGAAGGTCGGGCTGCTCGTCGACACCACCCAATGTCTCGGGTGCGGCGGTTGTACGCTGGCATGCAAAGAAGCCAACGACCTCCCGGGAGGCAACGACGAGTCGCTTTCCGCCACCACCTGGACCAGCCTCGAAGAGCACGAGGGCGTGCACGTCCGCCGGATGTGCATGCATTGCGAGAGTCCCGCGTGTGCTTCCGTGTGTCCGGTCGGAGCTTTGCGCAAGACCGAGGAAGGCGCGGTGGTCTACGACGAGGACAAGTGCATCGGCTGCCGCTACTGCATGGTGGGCTGTCCGTTCGGCATCCCACGCTACGAGTGGACGAAGCCGGCACCGCGGATGCGCAAGTGCAGCCTTTGCTACGAAACCGCGACCAAGCTGGGCCAGCCCACGGCCTGCGCCCGGGCGTGCCCAAGCGGCGCCACCACGTTCGGCGAACGCGCCGCACTGGTGGCCGAGGCTCGCCGCCGCATCAGGGAGGCCCCCGGTCGCTACGTCGATCGCCTGTTCGGCCTCGATGAGGTCGGAGGAACCTCGGTCATGTTCCTGGCTGCCGTTGAATTTGCACGACTTGGATTTCCGTCGAAGGTGCGCCGGGAGTCCTATCCCAAGCTCACGTGGAACGTACTTTCGAAGCTGCCCAACGTGGTCAGCGTGGCGGGTGCGGGTCTGACGGGTGCGTGGTGGCTGAGCCACCGACGGGAGGCAGTGGCAGCGGAAGAAGAGCGCGAATCGTTAGAAGCGAAAACAGGAAAGACGAAGGGCACACCATGAAGGCCGCTGATACGCTTCGTCGTGCGCCCATGCTCACCTTCTGGCGCGCGGTGTTCGTTGCCTTGATGATCGCGGGGGCCTACGCGACCTACGTACGATTCGCGCATGGGCTCGGCCGTTCGACGAACTTGTCCGATGCGTTTCCCTGGGGCGTCTGGATCGGTTTCGACGTGCTGGTGGGCGTGGGGCTGGCCGCGGGCGGCTTCACCATCTCGGCCGTCGTCCACATCTTCAACATGAAAAGCTACCAAGGCATGGCCCGGCCCGCCGTGCTGACTGCCTTCATGGGATACCTCCTGGTCTCAACCGCGCTGGCCTTCGACATCGGGCAACCTTGGCGTATCTGGCATCCCCTGGTGATGTGGAATCCGCACTCGGTCATGTTCGAGGTCTCGTGGTGCGTGATGCTCTACACGACGGTGCTGGCCGTCGAGTTCTCACCCATGGTGTTCGAGCGGCTGGGCTGGCAGCGCCCCTTGCGTGTCGTGCGGAAGCTGTACACGCCTTTCGTAATCGCCGGCGTTCTTCTGTCGATGATGCACCAGTCGTCGCTGGGCACGGTGTTCCTGATCATGCCTGACAAGCTTCACGGCCTTTGGTACACACCGTGGCTGCCGGTGTTCTTCTTCGTGACCGCGGTTTCTGCGGGGCTGGGCATGACCATCGTCGAGTCGCACCTCTCGATGCGCGCATTTGGCCACCCGCTGAACGAACGTTTGCTTCGGGGTGCTGGCCGCGCCATCGTGGTGTTGCTCGGCGTGTACGGGCTTTGGAAGATCGAGGATCTCGCCGGCCGAGGAAATTTGGTCCTCGTCCTTCGGCTCTCGCAAGAAAGCGCGATGTTCTGGATCGAGATGGGGCTGGGCGTGTTTTTGCCGATGGCTCTGTTTGCGATTCCGCAACTCCGCAGGAGCCGTCAGTGTCAGTTCTTGGGTGGTCTGCTCACCGTGATGGGCTTCATCGTCAACCGCTTGAACGTCTCGCTTACGGGCATGCTGGGCGCCAGCGGCACCAAGTACTTTCCTTCGTGGATGGAGCTGGCAGTCACCGCAGCCATGGTGGCAGCCGGCTTTGCCGGCTTCGCGCTGGCCGTGAAGTACTTGCCTGTGTTCGACCACGGCAAGAAGAAGGTCCCGGACGACTTGGCGGTGCAACCTCGACAAGCGACGGTTAACGGTCGAGGTCTGCTCGCGATGTGGGGGTTGGTGGCGGGTGGGGCTGCGCTGGTGATCATGGCCAATCGGTCGACGGTGGCGAATGCTGCGGCCGAGCCGGCCGCCGCAACCAACCCGGCCGCCGCGACCGAGCCGCCTCCCTTGAAGCTGCCCGAGGTATTCACCTTCGCAAGGGGCGATGGCAGCCCCGGCGAGGTCAGCTTCGGCCACGAGACCCATCATTCCCGTATCGAGAGCACCCAGCGTTCCTGTGCCATCTGTCACGAGACGGACTTTTCGTTGCGCGGCCCGGGAAAACCAAGGGTGGGCAAGTTGACGATGGATCGTATGAAACGGGGCGAGCTGTGCGGGACCTGCCACAACGGCAACAAGGCCTTCGGCCTCGACGACTGCACGACCTGTCATCAATAGGCTGGCGCGAATCGGCGACGCCTGGCATCCCTGCCACCGTGCGACTATGCTTGGCTTCACCGTCGTCGCAAGAGCCCCACCTTTGACCCGCACCTTCGGATTCATTGTCCTCATCAGCATCGCTTGCGCCCTCATCGGCGGCCTGCACTACTATTTCTGGGTTCGCCTGGTGCGGGATACGCAGATGCCCGCACCGGCCCGCCAGATCGCCACCATCGCGACGGTGGCACTCGCTTGCCTCATCGTGGGCACCCCGATCCTCAGTCGGATGGTCCCCCGCGTTGGGCGGGTGTTGGCCTGGCCGGGATTCCTTTGGTTGGGGATGATGTTCATGCTCACGGTGGCGCTGTTCGGAACGGACGTGCTGCGCCTGCTGGGTTGGCTGGCCGGTCGACTGTCGGGCCACCCGATCTTCGATCCATCACGCCGCGTGTTCACGGCACGGGTTTTCGCCGGGGCTGCTCTGACAACGGTGACTGGCGTGACGGCGGCGGCAATTCAGGCCACGCGCGGCCGCGTCGGGGTCAAGCGCATCGAGATCGTCCTCGACCGTCTTCCCGCCGCCGCCGACGGCATGCGCATCGTGCAACTTTGCGACATGCACGTGGGGGGACTTCTGGGCAAGGGCTTCGTCGAAGAGGTGGTTCACACCACCAATCGGCTTGCCCCCGACGTGATTGCTGTGGTCGGCGACTTGGTGGACGGCAGCGTCGAGCATCTGCGCCCCGCCATCGCCCCCCTGGGCAACTTGCGGGCACGATTCGGCACCTTCTTCGTCACCGGCAACCACGAGTATTACTCCAGCTCGGGAGCCGGGGCTTGGATGGCCGAGCTCGAGCGCATCGGCATGCGGGTGCTGCGCAACCAGCGCGTTTCCGTCGGAAGCCTAGAGGCGGGTTTCGACATGGCAGGCGTTCCCGACCACAGCGCCGGACGCTTCCCGGGCGAAGGCCCGGGCCAGAACGTGGCCCAAGCCATGGCGGGAAGAGATCCTAGGCGCGCCGTCGTGCTGCTTGCCCACCAGCCTCTCGCCGTCCACGAATCAATCCGCCACGGCGTCGACTTGCAGCTATCCGGCCACACCCACGGCGGCCAAATCTGGCCCTGGGGCGCCCTGGTACGGTTGCAACAACCCTACGTCCGCGGACTGCATCGTATCGAGGAGACGCAACTGTACGTCAGTTGCGGAACCGGCTTTTGGGGTCCCCCCATGCGTCTCGGCGCGCCGGCGGAAATCACGGAGATCGTCTTGCGGTCCAAGACCAGCAGAAAGACCAACAGTCCCGGTACGGTCTAGAAATATAGCCAGTGACCGAAGCGGTGCTTCTTGGTCTTGAGGTAGCGCTCGTTGTCCTTGTGTGCTGCCAGCTGGAGTGGCACCCGCTCGACCACGCGAATGCCGAGGTCGGTGAGCTGCGCGACTTTCTCGGGATTGTTGGTGAGCAGCCGGACGCTCTTCACGCCTATCTTGCGCAACATTTCGACGGGGACGGCGTAGTCCCGCTCGTCAGGCTGGAAACCGAGCGACTCGTTGGCCTGGAACGTGTCCTGCCCACGGTCTTGCAAGACGTAGGCGCGCAGCTTGTTGGTAAGCCCAATTCCGCGACCTTCCGCCTGTTGGTATAGGATGAGCCCCCGGCCCTCCTCCTCGATGGCTTCGAGTGCCGCGTGAAGCTGCGGACCGCAATCGCAGCGACGACTGCCGAACGCATCGCCGGTCAGGCAGGCCGAATGGATCCGGCAAAGGATGTCTTCGCCGTCGCTGATATCACCCTTGAGGACGATGGTGTGGTCTTTCCCGTCCTTGTTGTTCACGAAACCGAGAATGCGAAAGTTGCCGTATTCGGTGGGAAAGTCCGCGGCCGCCACCAGCTTGACGCAGACACGTTGCGAGCACCCGTTGCAGGCCACATCAGGTCCGCAGTCGCGCAGTGTCTGCACGTCGCTTTGAATGATCGCATCCAGTCTCTCGGCCTCGGACATATGGGGTGACTCCTGCAATTGCGTTCCCCGCAATTGTTCATCGCCGCGCTCCGCAGCGCAAGACCTCATCCTGGGTCTGGGGCAGTGTCATCGTCGGAAGCCAGGCGCAATCAGGTGGGCAAGGCGCCCCGGATTTTGCACGCCCTGCTCGGCCATCCAGCCGTTCGACCGAGCGCGCATCTCCTCGCCACGACGGCCACCCGTGATCTCGCCCAACCACCGTCGCCCCGATTCGGCAAGAAGTATGGCGCCCGAGGCCTCTGCGGTTGCCACCGCACGCTCGAGAGCCAGGACTGCCGCGGCCGGATCTGCGCCGGGCGTAAGCCACCGCAAACCAGCCTCGAGCGTGGCGCCCATGGCGACACCGGTCTGGTGCTCGGATTTGCGCAGGACCTGAATGCTTTCACGCACCCGCCGCAAGAATTCCGTTCGCTCGCCAGGCGAGGCCTGTTCGGCCGAAGCCAGCGCCACTCGACCGCAGATCGAAGCATTTTCGATGCGCAAGCCGCTGACGTTGAGCAAGGTCGAGCGACGCAGTCGATCAGACTGGTCGGCGATGAGCTGCCAGGCGACGTCGGGCCTCTCGCGGTACACTTCTTGTTCGCAGCGGGAGTACAGGTGGAAGAAGTGCTGGACCTGGTACATGTCCGCCGGCCAGCCGTCGAGAACCCCTTCGATGTCCCTGCTGGCCCGCTCGGGGTTGTCACGAATGAGCCACACGACCGACTGATACGTGCGCAAGTTGGTCCCAAGGTACCGGTCGCCTGTGCGGTCCGCGTCGGCGGTGTAGCGATCGAATCGTTCGCACAGGTCGCGAAGGCGACCGCCGAGCCGCATGGAGAAACAGATAAACGATCGTGTGGTGGCCAACTCCCAGCTCATGCCGCGGCAGTGGGTCAGGAAGTGCTGCTCGACCGCGAGCAGCTCGTTTGTGCTGGCTTCGTACTCACCGGCGAAGTATCGCACCATCGCACGGCACATCCTGGCCAGCCCGATGGTCGCGGGATCCGCCGACCGCCGTGCCAGCACTTCTGCGACGGACACCAACCGCGCCGGCCAGCCAAAACGCACCCCCCAAAAAGCCGACAATTGGCCCCCCAGGACTGACAAGCCCTGCGCCACCCGTCTGATGTCGCCGGTCTTGAGAGCAAGCAGTACGAAGCGTAAGAGGAAGTCCACGGCCCTTACCGAGTCCACGACGGCGAGCCCTGTATTGACCGACCAGTAGACGTGGAGAAGCTGCTGATCCTCAACGCTGATGCTCGACGCCGAGCGCTCTCGGAACTTCAAGCCACGCAGCCGAAGCCACGCCAATCGCCAAGCCACCGACCACTTCGCCGACTTCGAGGTCTTTGCCAGACGAAGGCCCGACTTGCTGAGGACGCCGGTAAGGACCGTGAGACCTTGCTTGATCTCTCCGCCGCGCAAAAGTTGTTCCGCGGCCAAGTGGCGCAGCCTTGCGGCCTGGTCGGGGTTGCTGAACGAAGCCGCCCGCTCGAAAGCCTCGGCCGCGAGGATTGCACGTCCATCGCTGGCCTGGCATTCGCCGAGTGCCTGCAGCAGCTCGGCCTTTCGATCGCCCTGTTCCTCGAGTCGTGCGGCGGCTTCGAAAAGCTGCGCAGCACGATCGAAGGCCAGCTTGGTGCGGGCCTCGACGGCCGCTTCCCACGCGTAGCGCTTCGCCCTCTCGTGATCCTCGGCCGAAAGCCAGTAGCGGGCCAGCATGTCGGTTCGCTCGCGCTCCCACTGCTCGACCGCCTGGGCGAGCTGGACATGCACAGTGTGCAGGGTTGCTGGGTCGAGGGACGCCACCACTGCCTCGCGAATTCGGTCGTGATAGAACTCGACCAAATCTTCGCCCCGCCGGCCTTTGCGCCGAATCAGGGACTCGTCCACCAGGGCAGACATGCCCTTCTCCCAGCCATCTGAACCCAAGGACACCTCGGCAGCCGTGGCAAGCACCCGCTGTGGCAGGGGATCGCCGGCCACGACAACCACGCGCAGTAGGCGCTGACTTTCGTCGGACAAGTTGCTTACCCGCTGCAGAATCATGCCGTCCAGGCGAAGGGTGCTTCCATCCGCAACCACTGCGGCGCCCCCCTTGGACAACACGACCGTGCGCAGGTGATGGACGAATTCCACCGCAAAGAAGGGATGTCCCTCGGCCTCGCGGACGACTGCATCGGTGATGCTCTGCTTGACCGCGGCAGGTATGTCGTCACCATCGAGCAGGCTGTCGGCGAGGACGCGCGTGGAGTCCGATTCGAGGGGGCCCAAGCCAAGGATCTTTACCGCAGGCTGCTCGAGGAAGTCTCTGAGCAAAGACTCGGCGAACCCGCCGTCGGCGCTCGGCCGACAGGTAGCGATGAGCAGCAGCGCCGGCGCACCTGTTTGCCGCATCAAGGCCGACAACAACGCAAAACTATCGCGATCGGCCCACTGCAGGTCATCGATGAAGATCACCACCGGCTGGGTCTTCGCCAGGCGCACCATCAGCTCGCAGAAGGCCACGAACGCTTGGTTGCGCAGTTCCTTGGCTTCCCGCAAGGGCGGCAGCCGGTAGCGCTGATCTTCGGTCAGCCTCAGATGGCGAAGCACGGGGAAGATTTCACACAGGTACGAAACCCCGTTCGGCAAGATGTACGCTTGGTCGCCCGGCCCCAAAGCTGCAAGTCGGTGGCTTACGCCGTCGATCACGGTATCGAACGCCTTGAATGGTAGGGTTTCGCGCTCGTGACATCGGCCGCGCAGAACGAGGGGCACCGTAGGCGCAGCTTTGTCCGACGAGATCCCGGCGAGAAAGGCGTCGACCAGGCACGTCTTGCCAATCCCCGAGCTTCCCCGGACGACCGTGACGGCGAAGCCGCCCTTCTTCACCTTGGCGTAGGCTTCGAAGAGAGCCTGCAACTCTGGATCGCGTCCCACGATACTCAGCGTTGGTGTGGAGATCGGAGTGTAACGACGACGCGGCAACAAGCGATCGTTCGCCGCGGTGATACCAAGCTTGGCGAGGATCTCGGTTCCGCCCGGCCGTTGCGACTGGTCGCGCTGGATCAAGCGCATGCACAAATCGCTGAGCAGCCCGTCCGCCTGGGGGTTGAACTGGGTGGGCGGCGGCGGATCCTCGTTCTGCTTTCGAAGCAGGACGTCGAACAGGGTGCCCTCGAACGGGCATCTTCCGGCCAGGGCCTCGTAGAGCATGATGCCCACCGCATACCAATCCGCCGACGGCATGCTCGGACGTTCCAGCGCCTGTTCCGGCGCCATGTAGGCAGGTGTTCCGGAGAATCCGTCGCCCGACACCGTGGCGCTACCGCGCCGCTTAGCCAGACCGAAATCAAGGATCACGACGCGCCCTTCCCCGGTCACGAGAACGTTGGTCGGCTTGAGATCGCGGTGGATGCACCCAGCCTCGTGCATGGCGTGCACGCCCGAGCACAACTGCTGAACCGAGGTCAGCAAACGACACGGATCGGACTCTTGAGCATCCGCCGAGGCGCCGGCCGCCGTTGGTGCCCACCGGGCCAACGCCTCATCGAACGGAAGGCCGGCTACATATTCCATGGTGAAGAACCACAGTGGCCCTTCCGACACCAACTCGTAAAGGCGGACCAGGTTCGGATGCTCCGTGTCGACGAGCCCGCGGAACTCCCGCTTGAACCGGTAGAGATCGGCGCCCGTGGTCAAATTCAAGGTCTTGAGCGCGACCTCTGTTCCAAGCTGTTCGTCGTAGACCAGATGGACACTTCCCATCCCGCCGGTGCCAAGTAGGCGGATGGGACGAAATCTCGACGTACCAGAGAAGAACATCTCACGGGCTCAAACGCGACAGGTCAGACGCTACGTCACAGTAACATGGAAAGGGCCGGCCGACTCCCCATGTAGAGATTGCGCGTTGCCCCCGCCGGAGAATTTTTGGGAAGGCAAAAAGTGTTTGCGCCACCACTATCCAAACAAGAACAATAGGCGTATCATAACGCCCTCTCGATGACTGTTCAGGAAGATCTAGAGTCGAGTGCAGAGCGAGCCCGCATTGTCGACGCACAGTTCGACATTCGCGAGGTCTTAGAGGCCAATAGTATGGCCAGCCACTTTCAGCCAATCATCTCGATTCGCGAGAAGCGCGTGATTGGCCTGGAGGCGCTGATACGAGCGACAGATCCCAAAAGTGGCAAGCCCATTTCGCCCTGTTACCTTTTCGATGCGGCCAACCGACACAGCCAGTCTCTACGACTCGATCGCGTGTGTCGCGAGGCCGCGGTCGAAGGTTTCGCCACCTTGGCCAGTCTCGACCCCGAGCTGATTTTGTTCGTCAACTTGGACGTGTCCAGCCTGGGCAAATCGGCGGCGGAATCGAACGCCCTCATCCAATTGACCGAAGAATTCGGAATCTCGCCCGAACGCGTGGTCATCGAGATCATCGAGTCCAAGATTCGCGACGCATCCGCGCTCCAGCGTTTCATCACCAACCACCGAAAACGCGGCTTTCTGATTGCGCTCGACGATATGGGGGCCGGGCACTCGAATCTCGAACGGATCCCCAGCATCAAGCCAGACATCATCAAGCTCGATCGATCCCTCATCAAGAACATCGACCGCGAGTATCACAAGCAAGAGCTATTCGACTTCTTCATCAAACTGGCGCATCGAATCGGTGTCATTGTCGTCGTCGAGGGTATTGAGACCGAAGGCGAAGCCCTGTCCTGTCTCGAACATGGCGCCGACCTGGTGCAAGGCTTCTACTTTGCCCACCCGCAGCCTCCTGATCGCAGTTGTCTGTTGAATGGACTTCAATACGCCAGCAGACTGCGCTCAGTGCTGACCGAGCACATGGTGCGAAAATTCAACGAAAAGAAGTTGAAGTATCAGCACTACAACGAGATTGCAAACCGCATAACCACGGTCGTTCAAATGAGCGAGCCGAAGAACTATGAAGAGATGCTGGAAAACACCCTGGCCAGGTTTCCCGCCGCCGAGTGTGCCTACGTCATTCATGAGTCCGGCCGTCAGCTCACCCGTACCGTCCTCAATCCCATCCATCCACAGCGCCGACGAACCGCGCTCTTCGGACCGGCGCCCGCGGGCGGCAACCAGAGCGCCAAAGACTACTTCATGTACCTTGGCAAAAATCAGCGTCGCTACGTCACCAGCCCCTACGTGTCCGTGGCCAGCGGAAACGTGTGCATCACGATCTCGAACCGAGTCACACCACTCTCGGGAAGTTCGTACGTGGTCTGCGTGGACATCAACCTGGCGGCGGAAGAGCCGTCGTAGCGCCTCGTCAGTTTCCTGAAGCAATCACGGCGACGATTTGTTAGGACATGGTCTTTCAATGAACTGGGAAGCCATCGTCGGCAGCTTCAGCCTCGTCGCCATTAGCGAAATGGGTGACAAAACCCAACTGCTGGCCTTCACCCTGGCCAGCCGGTTTCGTCGCCCGTGGGTGGTGATGGCGGGCATCTTGGTTGCGACGCTGCTGAACCACGCGCTGGCCTCATCGGTCGGCGTGTGGGTCTCGGCCCACATTCCGCCGCGATTGCTGGCCGGCATTCTGGCCGCGACGTTCATCGGCTTCGGCATCTGGACTCTTCGCCCCGATACGCTCGATGATGACGACAAGCCAGCGCGCTTCGGGCCGTTCCTCACCACCGCCGTCTTGTTCTTCCTAGCCGAGATGGGTGACAAGACCCAGCTTGCCACCGTCGCCTTGGGGGCAAAGTTCCACAGCACCGTCTTCGTCACGGTCGGAACGACGCTTGGCATGGCGGTCACCGACGGGTTGGCGGTCTTCATCGGAGAGAAGCTCGCCCACCGCGTGCAGGGTCGCTGGCTCAGGGTTACCGCAGCCGTGCTCTTCTTCGCCTTCGGCTTGGTCAGCGCCTGGGCTGCGGTCAACAGCTAGAGCACCTTGACTTCGACGCCCGCCTCGTTCACTTTAGGGCTCTCATGTTCGCACTCCACACCAGCCCGACGAATCCATGGCGCGCAATTCGCGCCATGAAGCCCGTCGTGGCGAATGTGGAGAGGTGAACGACCGCTGAGCAAAGCGTCCCATCCTCTCCCAGCCGAAAGGAGAGGGTAACGCGGTCTAGCTCGCTCCGATTGGCATCCCAGGAGCGAGCCATGTCAGTCATCGACGAAGAAAGCAGTAGCAGCGACGGCAGCCAACGCCAGTCGCCAGCAACCCGGAACGACGTTCTGGGCCAGAATGCAGCGTCCCCATCTCCGCACAAGCGGTGGATGTCGGCGCCGTTCATTCGTTTGCTGGCGACGAACATGGCCTTCGGCTTTTCAATTTCGTGCTTCTATCTTCTGCCCAAGCACTTGACGGTGAACTATGCGGCGACGCCCGGCATGGTCGGCGCGGTGATGGGTATCTTTGGGCTTGTCTGCGTGCTGGTGGTGCCGTGGCTAGGGCGCGCCGTCAACCGACTTGGGCTGGCCCGAACCATCTTGCTTTCCCAGTCTCTGATGGCGCTCGCTGCGCTCGGATTTGCGGCCATCGGCGGTGTCGGGTTGCCCATGCTTGCGCTGCGTGCGCTGCAAGGATTGGCCACGGCTGGTGTGATGACCGCGGGCATGGCGATGGTGTGCGAGCTCGCGCCGGCCGAGAGGCTCGGGCAGGCGATGGGGTTGGCCGGCGCGGCCAGCCTGATCATGAACGCGCTGGCGCCGGCGATCGCAGAGCCCGTGGGCGCCCGCTATGGATTCGCATGGGTCTTTGCCATGTCCGGGCTGGCGGCTGCCCTCGGCGCCTTTGCTGCGCGCAAGCTTCCCGGGGGAACCAGGCGCTCGGAGGATGCGTCCTCGTCGATGACCATCCCGCCGCGTGCCCGGCCGATTTTGTTCGCGATGGTCTTCACAGGCGCCGGCTTCAACGTCGCTATGACGTTTCTTGCGCCACTGGCGCTCCAGCGCGGCCTCGGGGTGGTTCGCGGTTTCTTCATCGCCTACACTGTCAGCGCCCTCGCGATTCGCTTGGGCGGCAGCAGCCTGACCGATCGCTTGGGCTTGCGCAGAACCGCGATCTACGGGACGCTGGCCTACGGTGTATTCATCGCAGGGTTGGCAGGCGTGGGCACGTCGACCATCGTTCCTCTGGGCGTCGGTTTCGGGCTTGCCCATGGCGTGCTCTTTCCCGCCACGATGGCGCTGCTTTTCGCCGACGCGGACCCAAATGACCGTGCCAAGTTGGCGGGCTTTGCCAACGGGGTGATCAACGTGGGCATGCTCAGCGTGCTCGGATTTGGCCAACTGGCCAATCACGTCGGGCTGCCCGCCATCTTTGCCCTGACCGGTGTGCTGGTCGCTTTCTCCGCGTGGCTGCTTTCCCCTGCGCCGGTCCGGGCGCAATCAGACCTGCAAACTCTCGAGGTCGAAGCAGAATGAAGCGGTCGGGGCGAGCTTCAGTTCTTCATCAAATTCAGGTTGTGGCAAGCACCTGAGTCTCCGCCCCGGCACGCCTTCTTGTATAGCTCGGCTGCCCGTGTGTCGTCCTTGCCAAGCCCGCATTCGCCCTTGAAGTAACAGACACCCAGGTTGTTGCACATGCTCATCTCGCCACCGGCGCATGCCTTCTCGTAGAAGGCCACGGCGCGCTCGCCACTTCTGACCAAGCCGCAGCCGCCGAACTCGTAACAAACGCCAAGTTGCCCACAGGAAGCCATCTCACCGCCGTCGCAGGCTTTCTGGAAAAGGTCGAACCCCTTCGCGCCATTCTTGGCGACACCACACGCTCCGCTCCAGTAACACGTGCCCAGCAGCGAGCACGCTTCCATGCGCCCCTCATCGCAAGCCTTCTGGTAGTACGCGCTCGCACGGGGGTCGTCGTCGGCAAACGTGGGCATCGAACGATTGCCCAGCACCACGAGACGAAAGACGCAGAACGCGACGAGGGCAACCAGGCCCGCGATGCTGCCGATCTGCCCGCAGAGGCTCATCTCTCTCTTGCGTCTGCGCAGCAGGACCAGCGCGGCGATTAGCGCGAACAAGGCCATGGCGGCTTTTCGCGCGAGCAAAATCCCGTGCATGTTCCAAAGTAGCGGGATTTTACCCAGCGGTAGAAAGCAGAGGCCGATGGCCAAGGCGCCTACGAACAGAACTGCGGTTCGTTGCCGGTGAATGGATCGCTCCTGTGCTCGGAGTTGGCGGTCAATAAGAGCAGCCGGTAAGAAAAGGGGAACACAACCGGGATCGGGGTCCCGGTCATGCTCCCCGAATTAGGTATCGGACCCTACGATCTCGATCTTAAGACGCAACACCGCCAAACCTGCAATCCCTTGCAGTTACGGCGAGTTCACGGGTGAGATGGATCGTGCGGTGTCACGCAGGTCGCCCGCACGCGCTCGAGCAGCGGCGAGCTGGGGGCCGACCGGATGAAGGCTTCGGCCTGGGTGCGCGCCACGGATCCGGGGTTGGCCTGGCATGTGGCGATGGCTGCGATCGCCCGTCGCTCCTCGCCAAGCATGCCCTTGCCGAAACGCCGGTCGTACTCTGCCAACACGTCGAGAGCGCGGCCCGGTCGCCCCAATCGCAACTCTTCGCGCGCGCGGCCGAGCACGGAGACCTCGGCATTGAGAAAATCGTCGACGCGCGGGCGTTCCGTATCGCTTTCCGCCAACGGCGCTCGTCGCCGGAGCTTTTCACCCCGACCTTGCCGGCCGTCCGCTGCCTCTGGCGCAGGTCGCGGCGACGGAGCAGCGGCACTGGTAGCGACTTCAGCAGCCCGCGTCGGCATGGCCAACGGCGGATGAGCGTTCGTTGGGCGTGCTTCCGTAACGTCGTGAGCATGGCGACTGAAGGGCCCCGCCTTCGATTGCCAGACCTTAGCAACCCCGACTGATCCACCGCCCACCACGGCCACCGTCGCCACCACCAGACCCACCTTCGTCGCAAGCGACAGGGTTCCCGCAGAACGCGCGCTCGAACGCTTTCACACGCACGAATTTGGGAGTGAGCCATGAAGAATCTCGACGAGCGAGCCCGAGCGATCGTCGACGCCGCTCGATACGCGGACGAGCCGACGAACCACCACCGAAAGTTCTTCGATCTCGGCCAAGACGAACACTTCGCGTTTGTCCCCGTCCAGCCGCGCGAGCAAACCATCAAGGACGCGGACCGCCTCGGCTCGTTGGGCCGCTTCGTCGGGACCTGCCGAAGAAGAGCCGGTCAGTCCGTCCATGTCTTGCGGTGATTCCGACGAACGGTGGCCTGGCTTGCGCCTTTGTGTGCGAAAGTAGTGGCGAACCACGCGCACGAGAATCTTGAACAGCCACGTCTTCACCTGGGCACGCCCCTCGAACTCGGGCAACCTGCGGTGGGCTACCAGAAACACTTCCTGCACCACGTCGTCGGTGTCGGCCGGATCGATGCCCAGCCGTCGCGCCGCCCGCCAGATGTACGTCAGGTGCGCCTCGTAAATTGCCTCGAAGTCCAGATCGCCCGGACAGGCCCCCCCCACCGGCGTCGCCGCGACAGGTGCTGCCTTGCGCAGGGAGAGCAGGCTCATCTCCTGTCATGGTGCCCGGACGGCCCGGCTTCCGTGATCAAAACCGCAACTCCACGGACGCGGTCAGTCGGCCACCGACGGACCACGACCGGAAAAGTGGCGACGGTACGTTGGTGAAGACGTAGGTGGGACGCCACAGCGGGACGACTGCGTCGACGTGCACCGGAAAGGCAACATGGCGACCGACCCGCGGGGCGAAGAAGGCACCGACCCCCATGCCGAACCAGGGCTGGTCCTTGTCAAGTGAGGTGGTGGCACCCACGCCCCGACCTTGGACCACGCCCGCCATACGAGCCCGACGGGCTGGCGAGTAGATCGCCTTTCACGTGGCGCGGACCGTACGCCGCGCGCAGCTCGATCCGCCAAGGTTCGCGGGCGACGCCAAGCTCGCCCGCCACCTGAACGTCGGCCGACGGCAACACACCCAGACTGCCCGAAGCCCCTGCACCAGCGAAGACAGTCGTGATTCGCGCGGCGGTCGGCCCCGCAAGCGGGACAACAGCCGGCACCGGTGGTGCCGGCAAAAGCGGAGCCGGCGAACGCGGCGCTGGCGCGGGAGGCTCGACCGAGGTGGCCGGCTCGATTTCATGCGCAGTCTCGGCGGCTGCCGTGGGTGCGTGGTTTCTGACCGCGGCAGGATCGATCATCAGGGCCACGATCAGCGCCGTCGCGTTGGCAAGCCCATCGCACGTTGCGGCTTTGAGGGTCCGATGCCCCTGGCTTTCACCCAAGGCCGTCTCGAGGACCACGTGCCAAAGGGGTCCTCGAGTCACCCGGGCGCGCACACGCAGGAGCCGTTTGCTGTGGCTTGCGGCGGAGCCTCCAAGAAGCTTGTCGATTTCTCCCTGCACCGTATCCGACGACGGACACCCGTCGGGTCCGCCCCAGTCGAAGGCAAACCCGGCGTCGGACTGCGCGGACGCCCGTGCACTTGCCTCGACGCACAGAGCGACACACAACCATCGCACCAAGCTGATCCGCGCGAGCATTGCTCACCAGCCGTCACTACTCGACCGACACGGCGAAGTTGCGGACCACGGTCATGCCCGAGCCGCGCTGAACCTCGTCGCCGAGCTCGAGGTTGGCGATGAGCAACCGCCGGTCGAGGAGACCGCTTTTGATGAGGTAATCGATGATGGCACCGATGTCGAGCGGCCCGTGCAAGATGGGCTTGTCAGCCAGCAGCGAAACGATGGTCCACGTGTTTGGGTTTGCCCCCGAGGTGTCGCCGTGATTCTTGCGCAGATTCACGCTGAAGGTATTTCCGTTGATGGTGATCTTGGCGACTTCGCTGCCGGCCGCACCCAGGGTTTCACCAGCGATCCAGATCATCACCTCGTGGGTGATCACGTCCTTGCTGATCGGCTGCCCTGACACCGCCCAGAATTCGAAGGCCAGGTTGTAGGCACCCGAAGCTTGCAAGTCGATGTCGTAGCTCACCACCACCTTCTTGGTTCCCGCCTGAAAGGGAAAGCCGGAATCGGGCGCCGCTTCGCCGTTCCATGGGCTTAGGCCGACTTGGATCTCTGGGTAAGTCGCGACCCCGCTGCTGTCGCGCCATTTCCAAACCCAACCGAAGACGGTCTTGCCGTTGTCGTCGTTGACGAAGATCTTCTGCCGGTAGCGGCCCGTGGTCGCGCCCTTGTTCCAGACGTTGTTGAGCAGCCGGTAACGATTGTTCACCACCGTGCTCGCATAATCCTTCTCCGATTCGAACACGGGCGTACCGGGCACTGACTTCAGATCGAAATCCGCTCGTCCGCCGCCAATGGAGCAGGCGAGCAGAGAAGCGAGACAACCATAGAGCACCAGCTTTCGAATCATGGGGCGAGCCTACCCGCGTTGCATGGCCCTCCACAAGGGGCGAGCTCACGCGCCGCTGTGACCGCCATCGCGCTTGCGCCGACGCCAGAGTGTGGCGGTGCTGATGCCGAGGATCTCTGCGGCCTCGCGCAGCTTGCCGCCGGTTTGGCGCAGCACCAGGTCGATGTGTTCGCGTTCCACATCCTGAAGGGACCGCTTTCCGGCGGCTCTGCCCGCGCGCCCTGTGCGATGGACGATGCCCGGCGGAAACAGATCCGGCGTCAGGCGACCGTCCCGCGACAGGACCGCTGCATGCTCGATGGCATTTTCCAGCTCTCGCACGTTCCCCGGCCATGGATAGCTGGTGAGGAAGCCAATGGATTCGGCGGATAGCCGCAAAGTCGGAAGCTTCAGCTTGACCTTGAAGCGCTCGACGAAGAACCGTGCCAGCGGCAGGATGTCTTCCTTGCGCTCGCGCAAGGGAGGAATCGCCACCTCGACCACGCGCAACCGATAGTACAGGTCCTCTCGAAATTTTCCTTCGGCCATTCTGGCTTCCAGATTGCGATTGGTGGCGGCAAGCACGCGCACGTCGATCGGCCTGCTTCGGCTTTCACCCACCCGACGGATTTCTCGCTCTTGCAGTACCCGAAGCAGCTTGACCTGGGTGGGGTGCGAGATCTCGCCCAGCTCGTCGAGAAACAGGGTACCGCCAGCCGCGCTTTCGAACAGCCCTGCGTGATCGGAAACCGCCCCGGTGAAGGCGCCGGCCTTGTACCCGAACAACTCGGAGTCGAGCAGCGTCTCGGGCAGCGCGCCGCAATTGATGGCGAGAAACGGCCCCTTGGCTCGGGTCGAACGAGCATGAATCAGACGCGCCACAACCTCCTTGCCCACCCCGCTTTCACCGGTGATGAGCACCGACGAATCGAAGCGCGCGATGCGGGTGGCCAGCTCCAGCACGCGGGTGAAGGCCGGGCTGCGCACCTCGACCAGCGGCGGACGCTCGAGAACAGAGAGGTTGCGCGTCTGCTCGTCGAGGGCGCGCGTGACCTGCCGCAGCCGATCGGTCAGGTTGCGGATCTTTCCGCGAATGTCGTCGGCGGAAAAGTACGCAAGCTGCGAATGCAGCTGGCCGCCCCACGATCCTGCATCCTTGCCCACCGCCGAGCATACCCGCCCGCCCTGCGCCCGACAGGACTCCTCGACAAAGTAGATGTTGCGCCCGAGCGCGTACGACATGAAGCCACTGGCGTAACCCACCTGCATCCAGCACACGGGGTGCTCGGCCTTTCCAAGCTGCCCCGTGTGCTCCTCGGCTTCGCCCGATCCATGCCACGCGACCTCCATGAGAAAGCGACCGTCCTTGCCCGCGGTCTCGTCGAAGTCGAGTTTCTTGGTCACCCAGCGGGCCACTCCTTGCATCCCGTGAAGGCGCGCGCAGGCCTTGACCAACTCGATCGGACTGCTCCAGGAAAACACCCGCCGCATGGCCGCCGCGTCGGCCTGTCCCCAGAAATAGCCGAAACGGGTGAGAATTCTGCGCGCTTGGCGGGGGCCGACCATCTCGAAGAGATCGGTTCGAAACTGCGCGAAGGCATCCAGGCTGTGGATGACCAGCCGTCGACCCTGAAAATCGATTGCGCCATCGCGAAAGGTGTAGAGCTCTTCGAACCGTAGATCATCGGCACGCATGGGCGTTTCACTATGAAATGTAAGATTTCAATTTGCAACGTTATCGACGCGCTCGAATCTGCTGCCACAGGCGTCAAGTCCACGCGCCGATTGGACATCGGGAGAATCCGCCATGTCGGCACGCCCCTTGCTGTAGGCACGGGTGGTCCGCACTGTGACCTATTGAAAGGAATCCCATGTACGATCTGCTCAGAACAAAACTCGATGGACTTCAAGGCGAACTGGTTGCTTTCGCGCAGGAGCTACTGCGCACCCACAGCCCGAGCGGCGACGAACAGAAAGCGGGCGCCCTGGTCGGCAAGCAAATGACCGCCTTGGGCTTCGACCAGGTCGAGTCCGACGAGCTGGGCAACGTGGTTGGCGTCATGCATGGGATCGAGGATGGACCGACGCTGATGCTTTCGAGCCATATGGACACGGTCGGAAGCGGCAACCTCTCGACCTGGAACGAATCGCCCTGGAGCGGACGCATCGAAGGCGGCCGCCTGCACGGCCTCGGCGCCGCCGACTGCAAGGGGGGGCTCGCCGCGCAGGTGTTCGCGGCCGGCCTCATCAAGCGAAGCCTCCTGCCACTGCGCGGGCATTTGGTGGTGGCGGGAACCGTGCTGGAAGAGAACGGCATTTCCATCGGCATGCGCGGCCTCATCAGCCACACCCTAAAGGAGCTTGGGCTGTGCCCCGACTACGCGATCCTGGGCGAGCCCACCGACCTTGGCCTGTACTACGGACACGACGGTCGGGCCGAGCTGCAGATCACGGTACGCGGGATCAATCCCTTCCGGGTGACCGACGCCGCCGAATTGGTCAGCCGCGCGCTCGACGAACCCGACAGCGACGGTGGCATCGAGGAAATCGCCGTGGGCGATACGCGCTTCGAGGACGGCCCCGGCTTTCGCCAGGCCACCATCGCGCTCGAGCGTCGACTCGGGTCGAACGACAATCTAAATCACCTCGTCTCGCGCATGCGCAGCGAAGCGATCCGCGCAGCCAGCGCGGCGGGCGCCGTCGACGTGGAGGTCGCGGTTCGCGAGCGCAGTGAGATCTTGCCGAGCGGCCTCGTGGTGAAGGCCAGACGCATCACGGAGGCATGGTCGACCGATCCCTTCAGTCCACTCTTGTCACGTTCGCGCCAGGCCCTGTCGGCCGCAGGCTGCGAGGTGAAGCCGGGCCGATGGAAGCTGGCCCGCTTGGGTATGGGCACCGCGGGCAGTCTGCTGGTCAACGAGCACGGCATCCCCACGGTCGGCTATGGCCCCGGCCACGAGGAGCAGGCGCACCGCGAAGGCGAATCGATCGCCATTTCCAAGCTGGTCGAGTGTGCTTACGGAACCGCAGCCATCGCTCACAGCTTGGTTGGCGTACCCGTGTTCGGCTGGATCCCCGACAGTCTTTGACAGGCGGACGACCATGCGCATCGTCGTATTCAACTGCGGCAGCTCGTCGCTGAAGTACCGCCTTATCGATATGCCCAGCGAAACCGAGTTGGCGGCGGGCGAAGCAGAGCGGGTCGGGCCCAAGACCGCCCTGCCCGGCTGCATCCACCATACCGCCTGGGGCAACAAGGAAGACCACACCCTCGACATGCCCGATCACAGCACGGCCTTCGCGGCAGTAATGAATCTGCTCGAGCGAGACTCGCGGCTGGTGCCCGAGGCCATCGGGCACCGGATGGTCCACGGCGGTGCGCTTTTCAAGAGCCACGTGATCGTTGACGAAACCGCGTTGCAGCGGCTGCACGAAGTCCAGGATCTGGCCCCCATCCACAATCCGCCAGCTTTGAGGCTCCTCGTGGCGTGCCGGCAGCTCTATCCCAAGCTGCCGGAGACCGTGGTATTCGACACGGCCTTTCATTCGACCATCGGACCTGCGGCACGTGGCTATGCCCTGCCCCACCAGCTCGCGCGCACGCATGGCTTCCGCAAGTACGGCTTCCACGGGACCAGCCACCAGTATGTGGCGCAGGAGGCAGCCAAGTTCCTCGGCATTCCCATGGACGAGCTTTGCGCTGTAAGTTGCCACCTGGGCAGCGGCGGCGCCAGCTTGTGCGCGATCGTCAATGGGCAGTCTGCCGACAACACCATGGGCTACTCGCCCTTGCAAGGGCTGGTGATGAGCACACGCTCGGGCGATCTCGATCCGGCGATCGCGCTGTCTCTCGTAGCGCGCGCGCAGGGTGACAGTCGTGTGGTGGAGAACATGCTCAATCGCAAGAGCGGCCTGCTCGGACTGACGGGCGTGTCTGCAGACATTCGTGACCTCGTGAAGGCCGGCCCAGACAATGACTCGCTCTCGCGCGCGGCTCAGGTCTATCTGTGGCGGATTCGCAAGTACCTCGGCAGCTACCTGCTTGTCACGGGCCGCCCTCACTGCATCATCTTCACCGACACGATCGGCGAGAAGATCCCGCATGTTCGCTGGGCGGTGACGGCGGGGCTCGAGGCCCTTGGCGTCTCCCTCGACGCGGACAAGAACGCAAACACCACGACTCTGCCCGTGGATCTCTCGTCGTCCAGCAGCCGCGTGCGCATCCTGGCCATCGCAACCAACGAGGAAGTGGCCATCGCCCGCGCAAGTTACGGGCTTCTCAATCAAGAAAGGTTACCGTCATGAACGCCCTGGTCCTGATCCCTGGAAGAACCGGTCTGCACTACGCGCGGGTGGCGCTCGGCGATGGCGGTACGCCTCCCACCTGCGAGCCGCGCGGCACGACCACGTCCGTGCGAGACGTGCAAGCCGTGCTTACCGCCAATCACAAAGACACCGCCATTGACGTGGTTAGTATCCACAGCATCTACGGCGGCAAGGACTTCGGGTCACCGGTGCTGCTCGATGAGGGAACCGAGCGGCGGTTGCTGGGCCTCGCAGTACAGGCGCCGCTATCCGTAGCCAAGGCCGCGGCCGTAGTTGACGAAGCCCGTTCTGTGTTCCCGCAAACGCCCATTGCGCTTGCATTCGAGACGTCGTTCTTCGTCGACCTACCTTCGCGCGAGACCACCTACGCGCTGCCGAGCGAGCTGGGTGGCGCGGTCAGACGGTGGGGGTACCACGGCCTCTTTCACGAGGCCGCCGTGGCACAGTTCGAGCAGACCCTACCCCACAAGCGACCTGCGCGAGTGCTCTCGATCTGTCTCGAATCAAGGCCCGAGATCGCAGCGGTCATCGGGCACACGCCGCTGATGGTGACCAGCGGAAGCACCCCCATCGAGGGGTTGCCCGGCGAATACAACAGCGGTGAGATCGATCCGGCGATTGCCCTCGCATTGGCCTCCGACACTACCCTGGGCCCCGAACGGGCCAACATCGTTCTCACCCGAGAGAGCGGCTTCTTCGGCATGCTGGGCTGGCCCGCCACCATGCGCGAAGTGTTGACGCTCAAGCGAGCACGCGTGGCCAGGGTTCGCGAGCATCTCTTTTATCGGATGCTACTCGCGGCCGGCAGCGGCCTTGCCGCGCTGGAGGACATCGACGGGGTCGTGTTCTCCGGTCCCTACGCCGAGTATGCCGCCCCGGTGGCGAGCTACCTGATGCCGCGCCTGGAACGCACACTCGATCGCCGACCGGGCTCGCTGCCCTGGCAGAGCTGCCATTTGCCCTTGGAATCCATCGTCGCAGAGGCTGGCGCTACTGCACTGCTGGGTGGCGGAGGCGCTCTGAGCGGCAGGTGGACTCCGAGCCAACCGAGCGGCCTTGGAGCCTAATTAGCCGCCTTTGCCGAAGGCCTCGAAGGTGAGAATCGTCGAGGTGTCTCGTATGTGGGGAATGGCGTGGATCTCCTTTTCGATGAGACGCCCGATTCCGTTCACGTCCTCGACGTAGAGCTTCACCAAGAGATCGTAGGGACCGCTGATGCTGTACGCTTCGGAGAAACTTTCGATCTCGGCGACCCGATTGGCCACCTCGGTCACGTGGCCAAGGTCGGTCTTGAGCATGATGAAGACTGCGCGCATGGGGCGCAGTCTAGCGCGTGCTGGGTCCGCGCGAAAATGAATCTCTGACGGGGGCCTTCGCCGCCGCTACCGGCATTGCCGCTCGGCACCGCAAAGAAAAGTCTGCCCGGTGGGAACCTCTTCGCCGAGCGCTTGTCTACGCAAGTAGGAACTCCAAGCGCGCGCCAAAGGTTCGTAACAAGTCTACCCGCATCGGCGAATGGGTATTCGCACGGGCGGTAGCTCCCACTGCGAAGGAGACTTCCATGAGCGTTTCCATCGAACCGCAAGGCAAAGGCGGCAAGCGTTCCTTGAATGCCAGCCTCAATCTGGTTCCTTACATCGACTTGCTCACCTGCATGGTGGCGTTCCTGTTGATCACCGCGGTCTGGACGCAACTGGCCCAGCTGAAGCTGAGTCAACGTGTGCCGGGCGCGGATGGGCAAGAAAACGACAAGCCCATGGCCAAGATCGCTGTGGTCGTCGGGGATGACAGTTTGAACGTGGTGGTCAACCAAGACCGCGAGGTGGTGCCCGACAAGAACGGTCAACCCGATTGGAGCGCGCTGGGCGCCTTGCTGAAGAAAGCAAAGAACCAATTTCCGGACAAGGACGACGTGCAGATCGCCTCCGTGGACAGCGTCCTGTTCGGCCGTTTGACCGGCGTGATGGATACCACCATTGCGGCCGGCTTCCCGGCCGTCGCCCTGGTCCCCGGCAGCGAAACGGGTCTGTGAAACGAGTCACATTTTGCTAGGCTTGCGCGCGTGAAGCTCATTTCATGGAACGTGAACGGCTTGCGGGCGATCATGTCGCGAAATTTCCGCGAGTACGTGGCTAAGGAAAAACCGGACGTCCTGTGCCTGCAGGAGACCAAGTGCCGCGCACAGGACGTCCAGTGCGTCTGGCCCAAGGGCTACGCCATGTACTGGAATGCCGCCGAGACCAGAGGCTACGCGGGAACCGCCATCCTGACGAAGGTTCCGCCGCTGCAAGTCCAGCCGCACATCGGCAAGCGGGAGCACGACCTGGAAGGCCGAGTCCTGACGGCGGAGTTCGACAGCTTCTACCTGGTCAACGTATATGTCCCCAATGCCAAGCGCGATCTCAGTCGCCTGCCCTACCGCAAGCGCTGGGATCGCGACTTCCTCGCCTACCTCAAGGGGCTGGAGAAGAACAAACCCGTGGTGTTCTGCGGCGACCTCAACGTTGCGCACGCCGAGATCGACCTCACCTATCCCAAGGCCAACCAGCGCAACCACGGGTTCACGCCAGACGAGCGCGCCGGCTTCGACGGCTTCGTGAAGGCGGGTTTTCTAGACAGCTTTCGCGCCTTCCACAAGTCGGGCGGGCACTACACTTGGTGGCGGCCGTTCGGCGATTCGCGCGCCAAGAACGTGGGTTGGCGCATCGACTACTTTCTCATCAGCGGTGCGTTGCGACCGCAGCTCAAGAAAGCCTTCATCCGCGACAAGGTGACGGGCTCGGACCACTGCCCGGTGGGCATAGAGCTGGCCGTCAAGTAGCACGGCGAAAACTGGTCTGCGCGCTTCGGGCGTGCTCTATTCATACAGATGCGCACCCGTCTGCTCTTGTCGGCCATTGTCATGACGACCGTGATGGCCTTCCCAGGCCTCGCACCGCGGGCACAGGCGTCGGTCAACCTCGGTCTCGGCGCCGATTGGATCGAGGGCGGCAGCAAGGATTTCAACCTGACACTCGGGGCGGATTCCTTCGTGGCGCGCAACCTGTCGCTCGGCGGCCGGGCTGGCGTGGCCTTCTTCGACGACGGTCACCACCTCGGCATCCCCGTCGATCTGCGGCTCAGGCTGCACGTCCAGCGAATCTACTTCGAAGGCCTGGTCGGACCGTGGTTCATCGTCGACTCGAGTGACCTCTTCGAATTTCACGGCGCGTTCGGCTTCGGCCTCGAGGCGGGCAACGTCGCCTTCGGGCTGGAAGTCGGCAAGCTGTCCCACGCCACCATGGTGGGACTGCGACTTTTGTTCCGACTTTAGGGACTGGCGTCAGGTTGTGGCGCGGTGCAATCGTTGGTTGACGATGATGGTAGTGTCGTTCATCTTTTCCGCCCGGCCTGTCACAAGGAGGTCCGAAAGTGAAACGCGAAGATTGCATCTGCTTCAGTGGCGCCGCGAACGGCGCAGAGGCGGCGTTTGGCGCCGCAGCCGAGCGCTACGGTATTGACGAGGTCAATTTCACCTTCGAAGGACATCCCGTTGCGCGCAAGCGCGGGCTGCGCGAGCTGACCCGCGCGGAATTGCGCCACGGTGACGTGAGTCTGACCTACATCAGCAAGCTGATGCACCGGAAGTATCCGGACACGCCGCTCTTCCGCAACGTCCTGCGAACCATCTGGCATCAGGTGCAGAACGGGCAGGAAATCTTCGTAGTTGGCAAGATCAACCCCGACGAAACCGTGACCGGTGGCACAGGCATCGCCGCCGAGTACGCTCGCCTGTTCAACAGGCCGGTCTACGTTTTCGATCAACCACGGTCGGCCTGGTTCCGCTGGAACGGCAACGAGTGGATCTCGGCCGGCGACCCGTGCATCCGCCAGCCTCTCTTCTGCGGCACCGGCACGCGCTTCCTCGAGGAAAGCGGCCGCGCCGCCGTCGAGGCGCTCTTCGCTCGCAGTTTTGCCTAAGCATCGGGCACAAGAAAGCCGCCGGCCCGAAAGGAGCTCGGCGGCTTCTTGTTGTTCGCGAAGCGCCTACTTGTTGCCGAAGGCCGCGGCCGAGACAGTGGCGACCATGAAGAAGGTGTGCGCGATGTCGGTTACGTCGCCGGAATCCACCGGGCTCAGGCCAACCTCGACCATGTACTGAGGCGCGATCGTGAAGTTCGGCGCGATCTTGTAGTCGAACCCAAGGTAGGTGCGGTTATAGCGCAGACCACGCTTCCAGTAGCCGGACGGCGTGTAACCCTTGTTCTTGAGTATCTTGCTGGTGTCGCCGTCTTCGATGATGCCCAGGAAGACCTCGTCGGAGATGAAGACGCCGAGGCGATCGGTGAGGCCATAGCGGACCTGGAGAAGCTCACGCAACACCGTGCCCCAGCCCCAGCGCTGATCATCCACGGTCATGCCTGCGTTCGGGGTCGAGTACACGTCGGCATAGAAGGTGTTGTGAAAGATCATTCGGTCGTAAATCGACCAACGACCCAAGCGATACTCGGCCGCAGGAATGATCTCCAGGTTGTGCGAGAAGTTGTAGGTCGACGTGTGGCAGGTGTCCTCGGCGACACCCGACGAACAGGCCATCTGCGTGCCGTCGAACGGAGCGATTTCCTTAAGACGGTCGCGCCCAGGATACCCCATGTAGTAGTACCAGAGCGATGCCTTGAGCGTGAGATTGCCGGCTCGGAACGTATAGTTCGGGCCGAAGAAGAGCTCCAGGAAGTGAACGCCGGCCTTGCTCTCGCGGCTGCGGGCGAATTCCACGCGCGCGCCCGGCATGGTGGTCCAGCTCCAAGCCGGGGAAAATGCCAACACGAAGTTCTGGTCGATCCAGACGCGCCCTTCCTGTTTGGCCGGCTGGTCGGCTCGGGCAATACCTGCGACGGTCAACAAAGCGAATACCCCAATGCCGAGAGCTAACAACTTTCTCATGGTCCCTCCAATTGGCCTGGTCCTGGAAAGCCGCGTTGTTAGCATGAAACCCGTTGGCGGCAAAATCGGCACACCTCCCCACGTTCCTTGGATTCGCCGGCGTCTGCGAATAGGATGCGTGTCATGAACTCCGCCGCGGCCAGCCTCAAGACAGTCCCGTGGATCCTCGGTGCGGTCGTCGCGGTCGTGGCGTGTGGAGGTCGCACGCCCATGCTACCGCCTTCTTGCGAAATCCTGGTCACCCCGACAGCGCTCGATTTCGGCAAGGTCCTTCCCGGCGAGGTCGCCACCACGACCCTCAAGGTGCGCAACGTGGGAGGGGCCGAGTGTGCCCTTACCAACATCGCCATCAGCCAGACCAGCGATCCGTCGTTCATCAAGATCTCCCCTACAGAGTCGACCATTGCCCCTGGAAGCTCGGCCCTGCTCGGCGTGGCCTTCAGCCCTGCCAGCGCAAAGGTTCCCCTGGTGCGAACCGGCGAACTCAGCTTCGACGTCAACGCCGCAAGCACCAGCCGCGTAAGCCTGCCGCTGCGGGGAGAGATCCGGTCGAACTGCAAGCTACAGATCTCCCCGATCGCAATCGATTTCGGCCACGTGTCCCTGGACGGTACGTCGACGAAATCGGTCCAGCTGACCAACAACGGCAGCGGACCTTGCGAGGTCAACGACCTCGCCCTCGGCACGACCAGCGACAAGCAGTTCCACCTAGATACCCCAAGTCCATTCTCGCTCGAACCAGGTGAACGACAGTCCGTCGCCGTCACCTTCCGCGCCGAGGACACGGCCAAGCCACACCATCGTACCGGGGAGCTTGTGTTCCAGAGCAACGACGAAGTCCGTGGCAAGTCCACCGTACCCCTGTCAGCCGACATCGACGTGGGATGCGACTTGAGCTGGTTGCCCACGAGCCTCGACTTCGGCAACGTCATGCTGAACACGAAAGCCGACGGGCACATCGCCCTTAGCAACGACGGCAGCGACGCCTGCGACGTCGCCGCAATCGCCATCACGCCCGACAGCGACCGAAACTTTCAGCTGACCAGCGCGGCCAGCTTGACCGTCTCTGCGGGCGGCACGGCGGCGATCAACCTGACCTTCGCCGCCGCCGACAGCGCGCCGCCACACCTCAAGACCGGCACCCTGGTCTTTCAGACCGGGAACAGGCGCGCACCCATCGCGCAGGTTCCACTGTCTGCCTACGTGAACAGCGTATGCGTCGAGGCCAGTCGGTGGATTTATACTGTCGACCAGAGCAGCCTGCTGGCGCGTTTCGATCCCAACACCTTGAAGTTCACCGACATCGCAACGCTTCGCTGCCCCACCTTGGATACACCGAACTCGATGGCAGTGGACCAGAACGCAGTGGCTTGGGTCGCTTATAGCGATGGCAATCTCTTCAAGGTCGACACCGCCACGGGGCAGTGCCAAGCCACCAGTTTTCAGCCCAGCCAGCACGAACTGAAGCTGTTCGGAATGGGCTTCGTCTTCGATCCGCAGACCGGTCTCGATACCCTCTTCATTGCAGGCGGGCCTCAGATCTTTGCCACGCAGTCCACGCTTGCCACCGTGTCATTTCCGGGCTTGCTCGTCACGCCGGTGGGAACCGTCGCCGCAGGCTTGCCCGAGATGAGTGGCACGGGCGACGGACAGTTGTGGGGATTTATCCCCATGTCCGCCAGCACGGCGAACGCGGCAGTCCTGGTGCGATTGAATCCCAAATCGGGCGCCACGCTGGAATCGTACAAGTACAAAGACGTCACCGAGGGTGGAGCCTGGGCCATGAAGTTCTGGGGCGGCACGTTCTGGGTCTTCCTCGGCTCGTCGGTCTACAAGATATCCCGCGACACGCCCGACCGGATCGAGCTGGCGGCCCGATACCCGGACCGGTCCGGGATCGTGGGCGCCGGCGTGTCGACCTGTGCGCCGCTGCAGTAGGGGGCGGCTCATCTTGGGCGGGAGCCACAGCCCATGTCGCTTGAAGCTGGCCCATGCCCAAGGCACGCAGCGAATACACAGGACGACGGACCACAGCGCCCACGCCAGCAGCAAGCCGTAGGGCCACCGACTATTCGACGAACTTGCCGTTCACCAGGGTCGTGATGCTGTCGGCTTTGAGCGTGATGGCACCGTTCGAGACACTGCCGACCGATACGCAGTTCTCGCCGGCAGAGGTGCGATAGGCGTCGTAGGTCGACGGTATCCCGTCCCCGCCGAGCACGAGCGGCTTGTCCTTGCTTCCGTTGTTGATGGCAACGATGGTGGTCGCATTCATCGTCGGATGAACGAAGGCCACCACGAACAGATCCGGATCCGAGGTCTTGATGCCGACCATGGTGGCGCCAGGGCGGATGTAGCGGTAGAAGTTCTTCGACACGTAGTAGCGCTTGCTGAGATTCTGGATTCCACCCATGAGGCCATATTCGTTGGGTGGCCCGCCCAGTTCGCTGCCCTGCCACCACACCCACGCCGACGCGTGGCCGTAGCTCAAAGCCGCGTAGATGGCAAAGCCGAGCGCCTTGGGCCCCTTGGCGTCGGTCCACACGTCGGTGTAACCGGAAGTCTCGGTCATCCAGCTCGGCTTGTTGTGGGGGATGGCCCATTTGTCACGAACGTAGACCCAATAGCTGGCCAATTGGGAGCCCGCCGTGGGCGCCACGCCGTCCTGATAACCGTGGTACGCAAGGGCATCGAAGTTCGCCCATGCGGAACTGTTTAGTGAACCGAAGTAGAACCACTGTTGCCCTTCCAGGCCCAGCATGTTCTCGGTGCCGAAGACCTTGACGTTGGGGTACGCCTTCCTTATCAGCGGCGTAACGGATTCGATCATCTTCGCGTACGAGTTGAGCTTGGTCGGATCCACGTCATACTCGCAGGAATTGTAGGTTTCGACGAATTTCGGTTCGTTCTGGGGGCTGATGCCGTAAAGGTCGACGCCCGCGTCCGCGTAGTTCTTGATTCCTTGGTTCAGCCAATCCGCGAAAGCAGCATACTTCGACGGATCCAGGGTGCCGCCGTTTTTGAGCCCGTCAGGATTCGAGGTGCACGGGCTCTGTCCCGATTGAACACTGGCGGTCGTACACTTCATGCTCGACGGGGGCGACCACACGGTCAGGATGAACTTCAATGGCACCCGATTGGCGTCCGCGAGTCGCTTGAATGCCTGAACCACCGGCTTCTGCTTTGCCCAATTTGCGTCCTGCTTCGGCTCTTCCGAGTAGAGCTCGCTTCGCCACAGGGTGAGCCCGAGGTCCTTGATGACGACGTTGCCCCAGTCGTCCGACCACATATCGCTGGCCTTGCCCCACCAATTGTCCTGCGCGCCGAAGAAGCCGAAGCCTTCGACGGTCTGATACTGTGCGCCCAGGTCTACAATCACGTTTGGAGTACCGACATTGCCCCCGTTTGCGATGGATGTGTCGGGTCCCCCGTCGGCCGCCCGGCCGCCGGTCGACGCGACGCCGCCCGGGCCGGTGGCGCCCCCGCCGCCGGCCCCGCCCACCGCACCGTCCCGAAGACCAGTGAGACTATCTCCACTCCTGCTGCAACAGGCCATGGTAGCGGCGAGCAAGGCTATGCACACACGTCCCGCCTGGACCTTCTTCATGGTTGCCTTTCCAGTGCGTGCGCCGTTTTTTCCAGAAGACGCCGCACGATTTCAGCACCGGGCACAAGTATGCCAGCCGCCGGAGCGAACGAACCGTCGTTTCGAGCTATACACGTTGCTGTCACGCGACGTTGGATGACATCGGCCCGTGCCGGTCGCACCCTCCAAGGGGCACCCTCCAAGGGGCCTGGCGTGGCCTGACACCTTCGCTCGCATCCTTCGCGCGCTTTCTCCATCGAAGACAAAGTCGACATTGGATGAAGGAAGACCATGGATCTAAGAGCGGGCATCGCCATCGGGTTGACTCTCTTCTTTACCGCATGCGTTACCGCCTCGGGGCCGGCGAGCGCGCCCCAAGGGGCACAGTCGTTCGGGAACGATCCGCCGGGCGCAACAGTGCCGCACAGCCCCCCGCCCGCATCGGCGCCTGATCCGACGGTGACTGACGGGGACAAGTACCACGTGGTGCTCGAAAACCAGCACGTACGCGTCCTGCGCTACCAAGACAAACCTGGGGATAGGACCCGGCCGCACCACCACACCGAGTTCGTGCTCTACGCACTTTCTGGTTTTCGCCGGCGCCTGACGTTCCCCGATGGAACCGTCAAAGAACGCGACTTCAAACCGGGCGAGGTGATCTGGATGCCGGAACAGGTCCACACGGGAGAAAACGTCGGAACGACGGATACCGATGTGGTGATCGTCGAACTCAAGCCTCGCTGACGTTCAGTGGGCCTCGGCCATGCGCCGGGGCCGCGCGGTAGGAACGCTCCACGTCGGCCGCGACCTCTCGCACCGCACAGCAAAGCTTGGCCGAACCGAAACACGGCCGACCCACCGCCGAAACTCTCGCCGACTACACTCGGGCCATGGCCACAGTCGACTCGGTCACCGCCCTGGCATTGTTCCGGCTGCACAAAGGGGAGCGAGCGGGCATCAACCGCAAGCCCGAGATGCGCTCGGTGTGCCTCATCTGTGGTTCCTGCCATGTCGGTCCTGATCCCACGGACGGTCGAAAGCTGGTTTGCCTCAACTGCGGCTTCGCTTTCCTACGCTATGAATGCCCGGCCTGCGCCAGCACCATCGACAGCCGCGATCCCAGCAACCCTGTATGCCCCGCCTGCCGAGAGCGGATGTGCACCTGCGGAAGCTGCGCGTGCATTCACAAGAAGGCAGGGTAGGCAGAGGCTAGGCGATGACCTTGGACGGCGATAGACTTTTTGATTCTTTGCACTACCCGCCGCCCGGGCTCCGTGTCATGCTTCGCCCCATGCGCACCATTCGCCGCTACAACAACCGCAAGCTCTACGACACCCAGGAAAGCCACTACGTCACCCTGACCGACCTGGCAAAGCTGATTCGCGCCGGCGAAGAGCTCCGGGTCACCAGCAAAGACACAGGCCAGGACCTCACCGCTGCCACCATGGCTCAGATCATCTTCGAAGAGATCAAGGGCGGGCAGGCCTTGCCGGTCACCGGCCTGCGCAAGATCATCGTCAGCGGTCTGCCGGTCGAGTAAACGTTTCGATCCGCTAAACGCAAGGTCCAGAGCGCCCGGCCTCTTAGGGGGCCGGCGCGCTGCTTTGCCGAAAGAACAGAATACTTCCCCGCTGGCTAGTCGGACTGACGGGCGATCTCGAACCGCACAGAGCAGTCTCAACCGGACGCGCCTGTTCAGTGCTCGCCATCGCTCTCCTCCATCTTCCGGACAACAATCGCGATCGTCGATGCGTCAACGCCCGCGCTTCTCATCAACCGGGTGGCCCGCATCACGTCATCAGCGTCGACAGCATCGAAGAACTCGTCCACCTTGCCGATCGCGGCCAGCTGCTCCAGCACCAGAGTGCCTTCGAATTCGCTCTCGTCCATCGTCACCTCATTGACCTTCTAGCAGGCCTCGCCTCCCCAACGCTGCGCCGATAGGCCTGCGGCGGCTTTGGCGTCTTGATGGGCAGGCCTTGCTCGAATAGGCTTGAACATGTCTTCGTCTTCCAGTGAATCGACGAACGAAGGAGCAACGGTTGTCATTACCCACCGAGTGCGAGACGGCAAGCATCCCGAGTACGAGACTTGGCTCGACGACATCGCACCACTTTGCAAAGCTTCGCCTGGCAATTTGGACTGGCACATCGTTCGTCCGGTTCCTGGGCTAACAGAGACGTACACTGTCATCATTCGATTCGACACGGTCGTTCATCTGCAGCGATGGATGGACTCACCCGCACGCACACAACTGATCGACCAGGTACGCCCGCTGTTGCTCACCGGTGACGACTTCTTCGTAAGCAGCGGACTGGATTTTTGGTTCACACCTGGCGGTGCCAAGGCCAGAGTCCCTGTGCGATGGAAGCAATACCTGACTACTTGGTCTGCCATCTATCCCTTGGCACTGGTTGCACCACCCATTGTCACGCCGGTGTTACGGGGCATTGGCGTGCCCGATAATCGCCTCCTGACCACGCTTGCTGTTACAGGAATCGTGGTCTTCATGATGGTCTATGCCGTGATGCCTCGCTACACGAAGCTCGTGAAACGCTGGCTATTCAGTTGATCCTGGCGAGCACATGCAGGATGGGCGTGGTTGCGAGCGTCGTGACCACCGCCATGATCACGAACATCGCGAACAGCGTGGGCGAGATGACTTTGAGGTCGAGCCCGATGTTGAGGACGATGAGCTCCATGAGCCCACGGGTGTTCATCAAAATCCCGAGCGCCGCAGCGTCGCGCGTGCCGAGGCCGGCGAGGCGGGCCGCCAGCAGGGTGCCGCCGAACTTACCTGCGCTGGCGGCCGCGATCACCAGGCCACAGAGCAACCATTGGCTCACACCTGCTACGAGACCTATCTGCGTGCGCATTCCCGTGTAGGCGAAGAACGCGGGCAGAAGCAGGATCACCACCACATCTTCGAGCTTGTGGGCGAGCTCGCGCGCAAGCGCGCTCTCGTGTGGGACGATTGCCCCCATCACGAAGGCCCCGAAGATGGCGTGGATGCCAATCCACTCGGTGGCCAGCGCCGAAATCAACACCGCTACCAAGGCGAGCGCGATGGCGGTCTTCGAGACGGGCTTCTCGGAATCCATACGCGCCACCAGCTTCCGCACGCGGGGGCGCACGACAGCAAGCATGAGCACGAGGAAGGCACCCGACAGGCCGAGTGTCTCGAATGCGCTCTCGAGCCTGGTGTTGGCCACGCTGACCACGAACGCGAGCAGGCACCAGGCCGTGACGTCGTCGACGGCAGCGCAGGTCAGAGCCACCGTGCCAAGGGGCGACTTGTGAAGCCGGCGATCGGTCAGGATGCGCGCGAGAACCGGGAAGGCAGTCACCGACATCGCCACGCCACAAAACAGCGCGAATACCGTGAACGACACGTCGGCGGCGGAGAGTCGTGGATAGAGCAAGAGGGCGAGGCCGGAGCCCAAGAGAAAAGGAACCACGATGCTGGCGTGTGAGATGGCCAAGGTGGCGCGGGACTGGTTCTTGACCAAGTCGAGGTCGAGCTCGAGCCCAACCATGAACATGTAGAGCAGCACGCCAACCTGCGACAGGACCGCAAGGAACGGCGCCACGCTCGGCGGCAGGAGAAACGTGGAAGCGTCGGGCACGAAGCGACCGAGCAGCGAGGGACCGAGCACGAGGCCGGCAATAACCTCGCCGATGACCGGCGGCTGCTTCATCATCGCAAACAGAAAGCCCACCGCGCGGGCAGTGACGATGATGACCGCCAAGGCGAGGAGCACATGCATGAGCGCGTCGTTCTTGCTCGTGACGGCGCCGAGGACATCGCCCCCGCGCAAGGGCGCAGGAGCGGCGAGGCCCCCGCCCAGGTGACGAATGAAGAGAAAGGCGGCCACCGCGAAAGCGAGCGCGAGCAAGTACCCGGCAGCCCAGCGCCCCTTCGCCGGCGAAGAACCCTCACCCGAACCATTCGTCATCGCGGAAGTCTGGCGAGCGTCCTCGTCCACGGCAACCCATACCGTGTTCTCGTCGGACGGGCGCGCCGGTCCACATCTGGTACGATGTCCGCCATGCTCAAGAAGACCCTGCTTGCTCTAACGATTGGCGTGGCCCTCGCGCCCAGCCCGGCCTCCGCTCAAATGAGCCCGCAGCCACCGATGCCGATGGTGGTGGACCTCAAGAAGATCGAGATCGGAAGCTGGGCTTCGTATTCGATGACGGTCGGACAGATGACCATGACCGCGAAGCTCGCGCTGGTCGCCCGCGACGCCTCGTCGGTCGCCATGGAGACCTCGATGGAGGGCGGCATGATGGCGATGATGGGCGGGAAGATGACGATGAAGATGGTGATGGATCCCGACCCCACCACGGCAGCCAAGCCCGTCAAGCAGATGATCATGCAAGTGGGCGATCAGGATCCCATGCTGGCGCCCGACAACATGCCCGCCCAGAAGTACAGCAAACCGGATCCGAACACGCTGGTCGCCAAGGAGACCATCAAGGTTGCGGCGGGCTCGTTCAAGACCTCGCACTACCGCAACAAGACCGAGCAGGGCACGGTGGACGTCTGGGTCAGCGAGGAAGCGCCGCCCACCGGCATGGTGAAGCTGACCACGTCGCCGATGCAGGCCGGCGCGCAGCCGATCCCATCCATGGCGATGGAGCTTACGGCCATGGGCAAGGGAGCCAAGCCGACCATCACCAAGGCGCCTAAGCCTTTCGATCCGCAGAAGATGATGGGCGGCGCCGCACCTGCCGAGGGCGGCAAAAAGAAGTCCCAAAAGTAGTCTACTCGAAGCGCACGCGGCCGAAGCGCGAGCTGCGATGGAAGTTGCCCTGGCCACGGATGGGGGACCAGCCGAGCGCCTCACGTTGACCATCGCGGAAGCTGTAGAGGTTGAGGCGCCACACATCCCCTGGCCGCGGAGGAATTGAACTGCGGCCGGAAACCAGCGAGCGCCAGGGCAGTGCCATCTCGATGGTGTACGAGTGACCGGGATCGACGGCGGCCGCGCGCTCGGCGGCGCAAGTCCAACTTTGGTGGCCGAACACCCGATCGGCCGGGCCACCTTGCAGAGGCGTCATGTAGTCGTCCCAGTGGGTGTCGAAGATGGCGCCCACCGTGTCCACCTGGATCTCGTAGTAGTCGCGGTTGTCGCCGGGATCGCCCGGCTGAAGCATGATCTCGACGGCGGAAGCGCTTGCCCACAAGTGGGGATCGACGGTATCGCGAGAAAAAGGCGCGACGGGCTCTCGATCGGCCACCTCGAACGCGAGGTAGAGGCGCTGGTCGTCCCAACCGATGCGCGCGGTGGCGTCGACCGGATGGCTGGCCCGTACCGCACTTCCGTCGGCTGTGTCCACGAACGGGCCAAGCAGGGTGGCACGACGCCAGACGAGGTCGTCGAGCTTGCCATCGATCACGGGCGGGGCAGTAAAATGCACCACCCGCGCCGGTTGCCCGCCGATGGTGCTCTCGCCCGTCACGCCTCCACCACGCCGACAACCGGCCAGGGCTGCCGCCGTGAAGAAGGCCAGCACCACCCGTCCAGACAGGATGGTCATCGCGGCAGCTTGAAAAACCTGCTGCGCACCTTGCACGAGGTGGCCGCAAGCGCCAGCAAGAGCAGCGTGCTCCACGGCATCCACGAGCAAACGGATGCGTAGCCGAAAAGGTTCGCGCGCGTCGCAGTGACAGGCAGGACGGTCACCGCCGCGAGCACCGTCAAGGCGATGGTCAGGCCGAGCAGAATTCGGTAGCCAGGTTGCTTTCTCATGGTGGCTGGACGCTTGTTTACCTCAGGATATCCGACAGCATACACTGCAACTGTGTTTTCGCTGTCGGTGCTGGTGCCCGTCTACAACCAACGAGACCAGGTCACGAGGACTCTCGTTGGCTTGCAGACGCTGGTGGCGTCCCCTCGGCTGGAGCGTCTTCAAGTCATCGTAGTCGACGATTGCTCGTCCGACTCCACGCCCGAAGCATTGCAGGATTTCGAACGGTCGGGCGGAAGTGACCAGAAGATCGAATGGCTCTTCCTTCGCCAACCGGCCCACTGGGGCAAGGGCCGCGCCGTACGCACGGCCATTGCACGAGCCACCGAATCCGTAAGCCTGATTTGCGAACCCAATCTCGACTTGGCACCCTCCGATCTGCTCCGACTGGCCACGACCGTGTTCGACGAGAATGCCGACGCTGCCTTTGGCTCGAGGTCCGCAGAGAATCCCGGCCATCTGGCGTGGCGCAGCCGGGCACTGACCGCTCTCACCCGCTGGGCCACCCACCTCGACCTCGGCAGCGTCGCACACTGTTGCAAGGCGGTCCGCACCGACCTTCTGCGTTCGATCCCACTGGTGTCGGACGATGCGCGCATCGAGACCGAGTTGGCCATCAAGCTGGTTAAGCGCGGCGCGCGCATCGTCGAGTTCTCCGTGAACGCGGGCGCGCGGTTTCCTCCGAGCACCTTCAAAACCGAAATCTTGGGGTTGGCTGCGGGCGCGAGGTTTGCGGTCACCGACGCTCTCTTCACCGCAGACGAGGGAGGATCGCATACCCTGAACCGACTCTCGCGTGCGCCGCGCTTCAACGCCTGGATGGGAGATTTCATCCGGCCTTACTGCGGCAGGCGGGTGCTAGAAATCGGCGCAGGGATCGGCAACCTCACGCGCGAGCTCATTCCTCGCGACGTCTACGTTGCATCCGACATCAACCCGTCGTACATCGATTCCCTGCGCAGACTCGTGACCGGCCATCCGTACCTGCGTGTGTCGCTGACCGACGTGACCAGACTCGACACCTTCCCCGAGGTAAATGGTGGGTTCGACACCGTGATTTGCCTCAACGTGATCGAGCACGTGGAGGACGATCGGACCGCTCTCGCGAACATCCATCGCGTCCTCGCGAAGGGGGGACGGGCAATCGTGCTGGTTCCCCAAGGTCCCCAGGCGCTCGGCACACTCGACGAGGCCCTCGGGCACAAGCGCCGATACACCGAGAGATCGCTGCGCCGGCTCGCCGCCGACACGGGCTTCAAGGTCGACGAAGTGCTTCCGTTCAACCACGCGGGGTGGCCCGCCTGGTGGCTGAACGGCAAGATCCTCCGACGACGGACCTTCGGCTTGCCCCAGGTGCTCGCGCTCAACCTCTTCACCCCCCTCTTTCGTTGCATCGACCAGCATCTGCCGTTTCCGCCTCTTTCGCTGGTGGGAGTATTGGCCAAGCCCTAGCCAGCCCTGGCTCCGGAGGGCCTTTCCTTTTCATGGCTGATGTGAGACAAGCAGCCGCGGCGTTCGAGCATGCTGGTCGCAGTATTATTTGTCGCAGGCCTTTTGCTTTTCGCGGTCTGTTGCAAGCCTGAGAAGTCTTGGCGGCGGGCCTTGCTCGAAGCCATGACCCTCTGGGGCGCCACGCTCGCAGTGACCACCGAGCTGCTAAATGCCGTCGGGCACATCTGCAAGCCCCACGTCGCCCTTGCGTGGGGTGCGATGTCCTTTGGCTGTGGCTGCGTGCTCCTACTCCGCGGCTGGCGCGGCAGAATTGCTTTCCGGCTGCCCAGCTTGAAAGGCCTGCACTGGACCGAGTGGCTGTCGCTGGCGGCCATTGTCGTGCTCCTGGTCCTCACCGGTGTGGCGGCGTTGGTGAGTCCTCCAAACGCCTGGGACGTGATGGAGTATCACATGCCCCGAGTGGTGCAATGGATCCAGCGAGGCAGTCTCGCCTACTATCCCACGCACGACTGCGCGCAGCTCTTCTATCCGCCGTTCGCCGAGTGGGTGATCCTGCATCTTCATCTGTTGGCGGGAAGCGATCGGTTTTCGAACCTCGTGCAATGGTTCAGTTTCGTCGGTTGCATCGTTGCTGCAAGCTATGCCTCGGAGACGCTCGGGGCCAAGCGCCTCGGCCAATGGATCGCTGCGCTTCTTGCGGCCACGCTGCCACTTGCGCTCTTGGCGGCGTCCGGCGCGAAGAACGATCTGGTTCTGGCCTTCTGGCTGCTGGTGGCGGGCGTGTTTGCTCTCGATCTTGGTCGAAAACGCGGCATGAGCAACGCTCTACTGGTGGGGCTTGCCAGCGGGCTCGCGTTGCTGACCAAAGGCACGGCGTTCCTGCTCTGTCCGCCGTTGCTCGCGGGATGTCTCTTGCCTTGCCTGCGCGCCCGGCGGCCTGCACAACTGGCCAGCTGGTTGCTTATTCCCATGCTGGCCGTCACGCTGAACGGGGGCCATTTT